>Ga0070701_10000005_pt1 | contig 57403 bp, 91 predicted proteins | sample KBSK5102metaG_FD_65451 | JGI IMG/M metagenome (GOLD analysis project Ga0070701, IMG submission 65451) | Corn, switchgrass and miscanthus rhizosphere microbial communities from Kellogg Biological Station, Michigan, USA - KBS K5-10-2 metaG | ecosystem: Host-associated > Plants > Roots >... | reverse complement strand
AAGGCTGACACTTCGCCGTGGCGGGTGACGGCAAGCTGGGTGACGGAGGAGTTCAATCCGAACGTGGAGGACAGGAGGGTGGTGCCGAAGGTGCGCCGCCAACACGTCATCGTCCATCCCGTCGCCAACAAGGGCGAAGGGTGGGACGTGTACCGGGATCTCCAACGCGGTCACTGGGTTCCGGCTGACGCTGTGGAGTGGGAGGTTGACGAGCCGTGGCGACCGCTGTGAGGTTCAACCCGCACTACCAGTGCGAGAGCAAGGTCAAGTACCGCAAGAAGGACGTCAAACGCACCCTGAAACGGCTCCAGACCCGCCCCGACTTCAACAAGGACTCCCCGAAGGCCGACCGGCGCCTCTGGTACTACCGTTGCCCTTGGTGCGCCTGGTGGCACATCGGGCACCAGATCCCGGAGGAGGTGTGGAGTGCGCAGAACACCGTTGAAGCGTGGGACGTCGGAGTTGAAGAGGACGCCGCTGGCGCCAGTGAGCAAGAAGCGGCAACGGGAATCGAAGGCGAGGGCTGACGTCCGGGAGGAGACGTTGCGCCGCGCCAACTACCGCTGCACCGCAGTAGAGCTCGTTCCGGAGGTGACGTGTTGGGGACCGCTCGACGTTGACGAGATAGCGTCCCGTGGGGTGCGGCCCGGAGGCCACCTCGACGTGGAGAACACGCAAGTGTTGTGCCGCTCTCACCACGACTGGCGCCATGAGAATCCCGCCGAAGCGAGACGCCGAGGCCTACGGAAGGCGAGCTACGACTGATGCCTCCCCGCCGCAAACTCACCCCGCAGCAGATCCGCTGGCGCTCCATGAGCGAACGGCAGTTCCAGCAGTGGGTGATGGATCTGGCTCGGGCGTGCGGTTGGCGGGTGTGGCACTTCAACGACTCGCGCCGGCAAGTCAAACCTGGCGTTTGGGTGGGTGACGCCGACGCGGCCGGGTTCCCGGATCTGGTGTTGGCTCACCCGAGGTGGGGCGTGATCTTCCGTGAGTTGAAGGCGGAGGGCGAGAAACCGACTCCGAAGCAGGAGCAGGCGCTCGCCGATCTGCGGGCGGCCGCCGCCGACGCGAAGGTTTGGTGGCCCCACGACGAGGAGGAAATCTGCCTCAGGTTGACTCGCGCCAGCGTAGAACCCCTAAATAAATTGTCGCCTAGGGTTGACAGTATCTAGGGACGGGTGTATAATGGGGACCATGACCACCACCACACGCACCTCCGGCCCGACCGAGCGTCAGGTCGCCTTCGCCCGGGAACTCGCCGACGAGATCGCCCGCCTGCGCCCCGAGTCCGCTGGGAACACGTACGTCCTGATCGACTACGTTCGCAACGCCGCCACGGTCGGCGTAGCCTCCCGCCGCATCGACGCCCTCATCGCCAACCGGGATCAAGCCAGGGTCTACGCCCGGGTCGCCGCCCGCGGCAGCCAGGCACGCCAGCCCCGCTCCGCCAACCCGCAGATCAACCGTCACGGCATCCCGGACGGGTTCTACGCCATCGACGGCTCCCACTTCCCCTTCAACCGTCAGCCGATCCGGTTCTTCGCAGTCGTCACCCGCCGCGACGGTTGCGTCAGGGTCCGGGAAGTCATCGGCGGCCACCTCGACCGCTACCACGCCACCGGCACCGCCCAGAACGTCCTGGACTACATCAACGAGGACGGGTTCGTCAACGCCGCCGCCCGCTACGCCCACGAGATCGGCCGCTGCTACGTCTGCAACACCCGCCTCACCGACGCCACCTCACGCTCGCTCGGGATCGGCCCGGACTGCCGGGGTGGGAGCACCGACCGTGGCCGCCGGTTCGTCGCCGCCCAACAGGCTGCTCGCCACGCCGCTGAGGAGCACCAATCCGGCGATCAGGTCACGGCCGCGATCCGCAACACCCTGGCCGAGGAGTACCGGCAGGTTCGGTCCCGCCGAGAGGCCGCCACCGAAGAGGCCGCCCGGACGCACGTCCCCTGCAACTGCGAGGAGTGCGGCGAGGTCGCCATCGGGATCTTCCTCGTCGGCTCAACCTCAGCCGTCCGTCGCCTCTGCGACGAGTGCGCGATTGACCTGGACGCTCAAGAGGAGCGCCGGTTCCCGCTGCAACACCGCCAACCCGTTAGTGTCGCCTAGGCTTGACAACTCCGCTAGGATGAAGATCATGGACATGCAAACAGATCGCCGGTTCGCCGAAGAACTCCCTGCTTCCGAAGCGAACCGGCTCATCACCCTCCGCAACCGCTCCCTGCAAGCCGACAAGGCCGCCACAGCGAAGCGGATGGTTCTCCGCAACTACATCACCACGCTCCGCTCAAGAGGCCGGAGCATGGGGAAGATCGCCGAGACCCTGGGGATGAGCCGCCAAACGCTCTACAAGGTCACCGACGAGTAAGTCGGCGAAACCAACCACCACAAGAGAAAGAGACCACCACATGAAGATCACTATCGAGACAATCACCCCGGACGTGGCTCGCGCCATGCTGGGGCACAACACCGCCAACCGGGGACTCCGCCGCCAGCGAGTCGTCTCCTACGCCGACCAGATGGCCCGAGGGCAGTGGTTGGAGACGGGCGACCCGATCAAGTTCGCTCCCGATGGGACGCTGCTCGACGGTCAGCACCGCCTCGCCGCCGTCATCGAGTCTGGGGCGACGGTGAGGATGGCGGTAGCCCGGAACGTCAACCGGGACGCCTACCGCATCATCGACACCGGCCTGGGTCGCACCCCGGGCGACGGTCTCGGTCCCGAAGTTGCCAATGCAGCCGTCAAGGCGGCCGCCGCTCGGCTCCTGTACGTGATCGAGTGCGACGGAGATCCCCGCAAGACCCAGGATATGACGGCCGTCACCCGCACCGACGTGACCGACTACTTCGAGGAGCACCACGAGGAGTTGGAGTCGGCTCAGCCGCTCGCCTGGGCGCTGTACCGGGCGACCGGAGGAGGGATCAAGGCGGCTTGGATGGCGTTCATCGTCCTCGCTCGCCGCGTCAACCGTGAGTGGGCCGACGAGTTCTGCGACGGCCTGTTGACCGGCGCCAACCTGTCACCCGGGGATCCTCGCCTCGCTCTCCGCAACTGGTTGCCCCGCAACAAGATGCGTCAGAACGGAGGGTACGTCGGCGTGTTCGTCAAGACCTGGAACCTGTGGCTGATGGGCCGCTCCCGGCAGATCCTCAGCCTGCGTGACGAGGAGGAGTTCCCGACTCTCGCTCACCGCCGCAAGGGTGCGAAGGAGGTGGCGTCGTGAGGCGTCGCCTTGGAGCGTGCCTCTGCATCGGCGCGGCGTGCGCTCTGCTGCAACCGGATCAGCCGGAATCGTTCTTGGCCGCCCTGCTGCTCGTGTTGGCGTGGACGCTGGGAGAGCCGTCATGATCGAGGTGACGGCACCGTTCGTCCCTGCCGCCGACTGCAACTCGTGCGGCCGGGAGGCGACGGTCACTGTTCTGATCGGCCGCCAGTACAACATCACCACGGTCGTGCGTCTCTGCGAGCCGTGCTCCGAGGATCTCGTGGAGAAGCTGTCGTGAACTCCATGAGTAACGCTGAACTGCTGGCGATGGCCAACGAGGAGCTCGACACGGCGAAAGAGGAGAACAACGAGTACGGCATCGTCTGTGCGTTGCGCTCGATCGCCGCCTCACAACTCGTCATCGCCCGCGCAGACGTCCATCGAGCGACGTCATGAGGGCGACCGAAGCCGCCAACCTGTTGCGGTCGTGTCTCCGGTTCGCTCACCCTGCCGGAGGAACGGTGGACTTCGATCACCGCTCCGTCGATCCGGTGACCGGTATGGACGACCGCACCCCGGTCGAGCTTGTCTTTCCGCCCGACCTGCGGTTCTCCTCCGGCCCGAACCGGATCTGGAACACGATCATGACGCTCCCGTACTGCGACGAGGAGTTGATCGAGATGACCGCACAACGCAACGAAGCGATCAGCCACCTGCGAGCGTTGCTCGATACGCCCCTCGTTGCCGGCGAGTTGAGCAAACCCTGGGTCGCCGCCCGAGAGTGGCTGACGAACCTGGAAGGCATCTACGGCGAAAGCGAGGAGGAGGGGTGACGTGTTGCGTGTGCCCCCGAGGCGCCGTCATCGAGGTTGACCACAACCGGCTCGGCGTCTGGTACGCCTACTGCCGGTTCCACGGATACAACAAGGAAGGACACCTGAGATGGGACGCCCCGACCCGCAGACCGAAGCCTTGACCCCTCAACGCGCCCTTGGCCGCCCGGGCTGCCGGGAGGTGGTCACCCGCCCCAACCCCGCAGAGGAGGTGGCGCGCTGCGTTGACGCCTACCTCCACGACCCTACGATTGAACGGTGGGACGACCTTCGAGCCGCCCATCAGATCTGGAGCAGGACATGACGATCCACATCTGCCGCCCCGCCACCCTCTACATCAGGGGCATCCGCCGATGCCCGGACTGCAAGCAGGTGCGGCGCTGGGTCGGTTTCGAGCAGGTTTGGTACGGGATCTGCTCAACGTGTTGCGGTTGCGGCAGGTCGTTTGACGAAGAGGGGCACCGAGTGGCCCTTCCCTTCAAGCGAGGTGCCCGTCGAGAAGCGATCGCCCGGGCGCGTGGGCGTTGGCCTGTGTCCGTAGGTTGGAGGGGACCGGAAGCCCGACGTTGGCTTGACGAGCAGTTGAGGGTGACGTGAGCGACTGGAGGTTGCCGTGGACGTTCCGGCAGCCGTTCGAGGTGCCTCCGGCGATCACAGGGGAGATGCGCGACGACTTCGTGCAGTCGCTCCACCTGCTCGTGGAGGCGTGCCCGATTGCGTGGCGTGATGGGGCGGAGGCCTTCGCCCGGAACTGGATGGAGGGTTACGGCTTGGATCCGAACGACGCGAACGTCGTGAAGGCGTTCCTGTTCGGCGCGGGTCTCGTCAACATTCCTCCGGACTTGACGATCGGGCTGGCTTCGCGGTTCTGGAGGCTGAAAGGCCAGGAAGAGCCACTTTAAATATTTCTGAGAAATATTGTCGCTAGGGGTTGACAGTATCACACCCCAGACGTATAATGACCTTCATGACCACCACCAATAACTCCCGCCCCCGCCCTCCTCGCCCCGGGACCGCCGCTCGTCGGCTCCTGGAGGATCAGGCTCTCCAACTCCGTGAGCAGGGCTACACCTTCGCTCAGATCGCCTCGGCGATCAACAGCTACCCGCAGATCGTCGGCGACATGGTTCGTGCCGCCTCCGCTCGCCGCAACCTCGCCGCCCGCGGCTTCGGTGTTGAGCTTGAGATCATCGGTCTCCAGCCCTACGCCGCCGCTCGTGCGCTGACCGAAGCAGGTCTCAACGCCCAGGACTCCGGGTACACGCACTCCACCACCGGCTACTGGAAGACGCTGCTGGACGGCTCGGTGTACGGAGGCTGCGAAGCGGTCTCCCCGATCCTCTACGGCGAGGACGGCCTGACCGAACTGACCACGGCGATCAACGCTCTCCGTCAGGCCGGTGCCACCGTCAACACGTCAACCGGGATGCACGTCCACGTGGACGCTCGGGATCTGACCGGTGACGAGTTCGGCAGGACGTTCGCCTTCTACACGGAGCGCCAAGACCTGTTCGACATGCTGGTCGCCCCGAGCCGCCGCCACAACACCTACTGCCGCAAGTACGACTCCCGCACGATCGCCCAGATCAAGAGGGTCGCTCAGGAGCAGGGCAAAGAGCAGGTCCGGTACGCCTACGACGACCGCTACATGACGGTCAACGTCACCAGCTACGGCCGTCACGGCACGCTGGAGTTCCGTCAGCACCAGGGCACCCTGAACGCCACGAAGGCGGTCTCCTGGGTTCGCCTCCTGCTGGCGATCGTGACCAAGGTGCAGGCTTGCACCGAGGAGACGGTCAGCGCCACGGACCTGCCCGCCATGATCGACGGCCTCGGTCTCCCGACCGACACCGCCCGGTACCTCAAGGCTCGGGCTGCCCGCCTGGCGGTCTGATCCCCCCAGCACTCGGGGTTACTGTCGCCAGAGGTTGACAGTAGCCCCGGGATGGGGTAAACTGAAGCTCATCACCACACCACCACAGAAAGAAGTCACGAAATGTGCGGAATAGCGTTCTGGAGCAAAGCAGCAACAGGCTCCGAGATCCCCGATGCCAGGAAGCTCGCCAAGGCTCTCCTGGAGGAGATCGAGGTGCGAGGCCGGATGGCGGCAGGAGTCGCCTGGCACGGCCCAACCAATCAGATCTGGTGGCAGAAGGGCGCCATGACCGGCTCCCGCCTCGGGCAGCAGTTGAAGCTGTCCCCGGGATCGCCCCAAGGGATCCTCCACACCCGGTTCGCCACCAAAGGCTCACCCTCGGTCAACAGCAACAACCATCCGATCGTTCGGCCCGGGATCGTCCTGGTGCACAACGGGATGGTCAGCAACGACGACGAGGTGTTCAAGACGTCGAAGATGAAGCGGGTCGCTCAGGTTGACTCCGAGGCAATCGCCGTCGCCCTGATGGAGAACACCTACAACGACGCCCTGGCGATGGTTCACGGATCCGTCGCGGTGGCTTGGATGGAGGTGACGGAGGAGGACGCGCCGAACGAGCCTGTCCTGCACGTCGCCCGCTGCTCCTCGTCGCCGGTCGTCATTGCTCAGACGGAGGCCGGTGACCTGATCGGCGCCTCCACCCTCCAAGCGATCAAGAACGCCTGCCAGAAGTGCAAGATCACGATCGTGTGGCACACGGAACTGGACGAGTGGACTCACCTCACCATCCGGGAAGGCGTCATCGTCAACTGGGAAGAGATGCCCGAGCCGGAGTGGTCCCGCAACTACGTCCAGCAGCACTGGGCGAGCAACAGCTACGTCTCCTCCAAGTCGGGAACCCGGTACATCTACGGCTCCAAGAGCTACGACGAGGACTTCACCCCGAAGCCGTTGAAGACGGCCGCCGAGATCATCCGGGAGTCGGAGCAGTTCGACAAGGACCGCGCCCGGTTCCTCCGGCAGGAGCGCCTCGCCGCCAACGACCAGTTGGAACTGGACGAGTGGTGGGATGAGAAGGATGCCGCCGAGCCGACCGACGAGGAACTGTTCGGTGACCCGGACGTCATTGACGACGAAGACCTGAACGCCCTCCTCCAGTGGCACGCAGACAACGACTGGCGGACGAAGTGACCCGGTGCTGCCGTGCCCATCATTCTTGTCGGTGGTGCGATGAGAAGGTGGAGCGGAGGGATGGTTGGCGCCGTCCCTTCGCTCTCACCGCCACCGCTCTACTGCTCGTCTCCGGTTTGAGTGCCCTAACGTGGCATCACCCCGAGCCGAGCACGCCGAGCGCAACCTCGACCACCTATCCGATCAACCTCTCACTACCCAACCAACCAGAAAGAGAACCACAACCATGAAGCGAACACTGCAAGCGATCGGCCTGACGGTCGGTCTCACCGGAGGGGTGATCGGCCTGACGGCCGGGATCGTCTCCGCTCACTCCAACCACGTCCGCGCCAACTGCAACATCGGCGTCAACGTGGAGGCCCACGACTATCCGGCTCAGCCAGCGGGTGCGTCTGCGAGCGTCACCGTCGAGTACGACGGCAACGTCACCTTCCAGCAACTGTTCGGCCCAGCGATCAAAGCGAACGCCGCAAACCCCGACAAGACCAAGCCTCACCTGTACCGGGTGACGTTCGACCGGTTCAACTACGTCGGCCCTGACGGTGATGCCGTCTACACCGGCACGATCCCCGCCTGCCAGGAGGCGACCACGACGACCGCCGCTCCGACGACGACCGTCCCGGCAACTACGACCACTGGCCCGGAGATCCCCTGCGTCACCGACGAGAACGGTCACTCGAACTTCCAGGGCACCAATATCCCTTGCACTCCTGACTCGGCCACCGATATCCCACCGGTTCCATCAACGACGATCACCGAGTTGATTCCGCCTGAGGTGCCCACAACCCAACCAGCAACGCCTCCGACCGCTCTCCCGAAGACCGGTGATCCGTCCGAGCGCATCTTCGGTTTCGGCATGGTGCTCGTCGGTTTGGGCGCTCTGCTGGTGCTGTCGAACCGGCGCCGCACTACCCGATGAACGCTGACGCGTGGGAGGAGGGAGGGGTGAGGATTGACGCTCGGCAAGCTCATCTTCACTCCCTCACTCCACCCGAAATCCGGCCCGACGTCTTCGCCTCCGTGTGTGCCACCTGTGGAGCGTTGGTGCCTGACGAGCGCCGCGACAAGCACGAAGCCTGGCACGCCGGTTTGATGCTGAGTATCGGGATGGCGATGCTGTGACCGAGATCCTCGCCTTCAACCGAGCGGTCACGAACGCCGATCTGATGGTGAAGTGCCGCGACCTGGGCTACATCTCCCAGACCGACGTCGTGCTCGACGTCACGTTCGGCGAGGGGAGGTTCTGGAGTCTGTGGACGCCACCAGTCTTCGTCAGGTCCGATATCGCCGGAGGGGAAGCGATCTTCAAGTGGGACTTCCGCAAGATCCCTCTCCCTGACGGCTCCGTCAACACGGTGATCCTCGATGCGCCGTACAAGCTGAGCGGCACCGCCAACCGCGGCGGCCCAGCGTCGTCGGACGCCTCCTACGGGATCAATGACTACATGCCGTGGCAGGAGAAGCATCAGATGATCCGCGACGGGATCACCGAGACGTCAAGACTCATCGTCAAGGGCGGCCACCTCCTCCTCAAGTGCATGGATCAGGTGTGCAGCGGGGAGGTGCGGTGGCAGACGTACGAGTTCAAGGATCACGCCGAGCAGATGGGTCTGCAACTCGTTGACCGGTTCGATCTGGAGGGGTACCGGAAGCAGCCAACCGGCCGCCGTCAGGTGCACGCCCGCCGCAACCACTCGACGCTCCTCGTCTTCAAGCAGAAGGTGGCGTGGTGATCCGGTTCAACCAATGGTGGCAGCGTCACCGTCGCGGTCGAGGAGCATCGCCATGTCCTCCGACCGGATCCAAGCCCGCCCCGACTGCCCCCACGCGGCACCCCAAGAGTTGACCATCCGGTAGGCGTCACGCCCCGGGTCGTAGCGCACCAGTTCATACTCGTGCCCACCCACCTCCGCTCCGGAGCAATCCAAGTACCCTTTCGAGTTGGGCCAGAACATGTTGGCGAGCCAGGTGGTCCCGACGATGCACGGCCCGTACCACGTCAACCACTCCCTCACCTCGCTCTCACCCCTGAGCCACTTCCACGTCATGATCTCACCCCGGGCACGCAACACCCGCAACGTCGCATCAGTGGAGGTGCCGTCATACGCCGGAGGAGGCCCAGGCCACGGATCAACCAGTTGCGAAGCGTCGTACAAGAACAAGATCTCGCTCTCGTCGTCGTAGAGCAGCTTCCCGGAGAACCGTGTCGAGAACGGCATCGTCCTCAACAACCCCACCGTCGCGTGAGGGACACACGAAGACGTCTCACCCTGATCGAACACCCCGCGCCGATACCAGAGCGGGTTCGCCACCAGACTCCTCTTCGGAGGAGCCACAAGCGCCAGATGATGCGGCTCGAAGTTCCGCTCATCATGATTGACGTGACGCCCCAACCGGAACGGCAGATCAGGCATCTCGGGAATCAGGTACGTGTTCGAATTGACCATGACCACATAATGCCACGCCCACCACCCCGCAACCCGCCCGCAACCGAAAGCAACTATCACGCAACCACACAAGAAACGTCAGGTAACGTCACACCCAGCACCAACCAACCCAACCACGGAGAAACCCATGACCAGACGCCCCGAGATCGATCCACGCATCGCTACCGCTTCCCGAGTGGAGGTGGTTCCGATTGACGAATTGGTGGAGTGGGACCGGAACCCGCATCAGGGCAACGATCCCGAGTTGATCGAGAGCTTGCGCCGGTTTGGGCAGGTGACGCCGATCGTGCGGGCGCCGGACGGGTGGATCATCGCCGGTAACACAACGCTCCGAGCGATGCGCGCTCTCGGTTTCCCGAGTTGCGCCGTAGTGACCCTCGACGCAAGCGAAGCGGAGCAGGTGGCCTTTGGGTTGGCGTCCAACCGGATTGGGCAGTTGGGCGAAGATGACCCGGCGAAGCTCCTCGCCCTGCTCCAGGAGATCGACGTGTTGGAAGGCACCGGCTGGACGTTGGATGACACGGCCGACCTGACCGCCATGTTGGAGGAGATTGACCGCACCGAGTCCCGCACCTCCATCAACCCGGAGACCGGCACCGCCAACGACGAACCGTCGCTCGGCGAGTACCTCCAGGGCTACCAGGGTCACACGGTCCGCTCCATTGTCCTCGACTACGAGGTGGACGTGTTCTCTTGGGTGGTGGAGCACGCCGAGACCTTGCGGCGCCAGATGGGTGTGCAAACCAACTCGGCGCTCGTCGTCAAGATGATCGCTGCATTGACCGGCGACGAAGCCCCAGCGATGCCCGCCGAACAGACACCAGACGCCGCAGACTCCACTACGCCATGACGTTCACGGTCCCGGTTGAGCGGTGCCTCTCCGAGGAGGAGGCTTCAACGCTGTGGCGCGACACTGACGTGCCGGAGATGATGCCTTCGCCGATCGCCTCTAACGCCGTCACCAGCATGCCGGTCGTCCTCACCCTCGACGGTGAACCGATCTTGCTCCTGGCGTCAATGCATCGGGAGGCCAGGGCTGAGCTTCGCCGGATCCTGGTGCGGTTCCCGATCGTCGGTGGCACCTACCGTGGGAAGGGGATCCGTACCCGCTCCCAAGTGTTCGGCAACCTGGCCGCCAACAAGGTGCTCCAGCGCGGCTCGTGCCGACCGTGCGCCGCCGCCGAAACCCACCCCGAGATCCACGCACGCCTCTGCAACATGGGGATCCTGTTCGCCTCGATGCTTCGAGAGGCACTCCCCGATCAGTATCAGGCCAACCTCCAAGCGATTAGTGAGGTTCTACCGGAGTGGGTGCTGCCGGGAGGCTTGTGGACAAGCGGTGTCGTCAACCTGTCGGCTTCGCTCCCGTACCACCGGGACCGCAACAACTTCGACGCCTGGAGCGTGATGCCGGTCATCCGCCGAGGCACCCGTGGCGGCTACCTCCACTTCCCCGAGCTATCGCAGGGTGGCGCTCCGCTCGTCCTGCCGTGCGACGACGGAGACGTGATCTTCTTCAACGGTCAACGCTTCATGCACGGCGTCACCCCAATCAAGACGTTGATGACGGACGGCTACCGCTACAGCGCCGTCTACTACCCGGTCCGCAAGATGCGCTCCTGTCTCCCCGCCGAAGCCGAACTCGCACGAGCCCGCAGAACACGCACCGAATCCGAAGCAACCCTTGTCGAACGGCAGATTGCAGCCGGAGTCCTCCGACCGGACGGTTCACCCACAGAGAAGGCTATTTCTCCGAGGGAGACGTTGAAGAAAAGCATGATGTTCGACAGGTTTGGCCGATGAACGCACGAATCGAGCAACCGCCGCAAAGTGTCGGACGTTTGTCCCGGAAATCGACCAACGACCAAAGTGACGCAAAGTCTCCGACGTTTGGCGCCGAAATCGACCGAGCGAGAAACCGCGCAAAGTATCGAGCGTTTGGCCCCGAAACGCACGAAGGAGCAAACCGCCGCAAAGTATCGGCCGAACGCCGCCGAAACCGCCGAAGGGGAGGATCCCGGAGATGAGTGTTTCACGTGGAACATCGGTTCGTCTCGTGTGCGCCCGCTGCGGCCAGCCACGGAACGCCAACTCGCCGTGGTGCCGGAGATGTGTGCGGGTGTGCACCAGGAACCCGATCCGCCTCGACAACCCGCCCGGGATCTTGGAGCGGTTCGTGACGTGGATCCTGCGGGGAGGCCGCAATGATTGACCATCTCGCCTACGACGACTTGTTGACGTTCGCTGTGATCGAGGTGCGGATGCGCGACATTGAACCGTGGGCGGAGATGATCGAGCACCTGCACACGTCCGGTCGTGTCTCCCGGGAGGAGGCCCTGTGGCTGGTGAAGCTCTACAACGCCTACGACTCGCTCGGTTCGGCTTGGGCAATGTTCCGGAAGTGGCCCACCATCCACGAATGGGCGCTGTCTGCTGACTTCTTCATCGCCGCCGACTTCCCCTGCACCCAGGAACGCCGCAACCTTCGTGGCGGCAAAGTGCTCCAGCACCTCTCCTCCTACCATCAGCACATCATCGGCGGGGACGGCTCCCACTACGGCTGGCTCTCGGCGAACCTGACCGGCGACCAACACGCCGACTTCGCCAACTTGACAGAGCGGATGCGCCGAGTCTGGGGTGTGGGACGCCAGACCGCCTTCGAGTGGGCCGAGTTCGCTCAGAAGTGCGTCGGTCTCCCGGTGGACGCCGCCGACGCCCAACTCTGGGAGTCATCCGGCCCGCGCCGCTCCATCGAGCGCATCTACGGCCTGGAGGATCCGACGCCCCGCACGCTGGAGGAGGCCGCCACCGACCTTCGGCAACGCCTCGCCAACGACGGCTGCTACCTGTCGGTCGTGGATTTCGAGACGGTGATCTGCGACTTCAACGTGATGCGCGACGGCCGCTACTACCCGGGACGCCACCTGGCCGCTCTCCGGGAGGAGATCGAGGAGCAACCCGACCCTCGGGACCGCAAGATGCTCGGCGAAGTGTTCAACGAGTTCGTCCCCTGGGACTACCAGCGGATCGCTCCGGGGATCAAGAAGGAACTGTTGCCGGTCTACAAGCGCACCGGCCAGATCGTGAGGACACCGTGATTGACCCGATGACTCCAATCCCCGAGCCGTATGTGAACGCTCCGTCTCCGCTGACGCCAGGTGTTGCCCCGAAGCCGGTCCCGAAGCCGCTGGGTTCGTGGTTGGTTCCTCCCGGACGCACTACCGAGCATGAGTGCCGGGTGCCGGTGGAGGGGTTCACCCCGAACGAACTGGACGGTGCTGTCTGGAGGTGCCCCTGTGGCGCCTACTCCGAGGTGGTCATCAGTGAGAACGGTCTCCCGATGACTCGCAGGATCAGTGCCCGGCGCGCCGCCAAGTTGCAGAGGAGAAAGAACCGATGAGTTGTGACGCCAAGATCCGACCCTTCCCCGACGACACAGAACTCGTCTGCGAACGCCCCGACTCCCGCCATCTCGTCCACGACGCCGTTCTACGGGACTACGCCTACCCGGGTTCGTTGACGGTGATCGACTGGTTTGACGATGACCGGCGCTGCTTCCACGGTGACTGGCCCGGGATCTGCTCAACGGTCCCAGGGTGCGTCCTGCCGGACGGTCACAGAGGGAACCACGCGCCATGACGCTCGCTCAGGAACACGCCCGCTTCATCCAGTCCTACGCCAAGGACTTCCATGTTGGTGCGTTCGGGACGCCGACCGCCTCCGAGATCGCCACGCACCTCAACCACGTCCTGACCTACAAGCACGGCGACGACCGCACAGTCATCTACTGGAAGCAGCAGACCCGCACCACCGAGCGAACTGAGTGGACGGGTGGCAGCTACCACGTCCCGAAGGGTTGGAAGGTGGCGCAACATGTTGCCCGGTCACCGCTGTCCGCCGAGATCCCGCAACCGATCCGCCAGTTCGACATGATCTTCGCCTACGCAGAGGACTTCAAACTCGTCCACACGCTCACCAACTGGGGATTCGTCAGGGTCGCTACCCGGATCACGGCCGCCTCCGAGATCATCAACGTCATGGTGCACCCTTCGCTGGGCGCCGCCCCGGCCCGGTACGCGCCGTATGATCTGGCGACCGTCACCGAGCTACCGATGGGCGACCGGTTCGATCTGGACGGGATGCTGACTGAGCTTGCGAACGTGTCCGGCTGGTACGACGACTACCCGTTCTACTCTGATGGCACCTGGAGCGCCGTGAGTCTCCGTGGCTTCTACCCGCAGGATCCGTCCTTGTCCGTCAAGCCGTCCGAAATGCCGAAGAAATGGAAGCAGGAACACCCCGCCGACCTGGGCCGGAAGTGTGACTGGACTGTCCTGGCGGAGAAGTGCCCGGCGATGACACGGTTCGCTCGGGCTGTCTCCGACGTGTACGGCCCGATGGAGCGGGTGCGTCTGATGAAGATGAGCGGGAGGGGAGGGAAAGGCGGCAAGTTGGGCCGCCACACCGATATCACCGACCGGAACGCCGGAACGAAGGACGGGCAGATCGTCCGCATCCATGTGCCGTTGGTGACTGAGCGCCGGATCAAGATGTTGGCGTGGGACTTGGACGGCAACGAGATCGAGACCCATCTCCCGGTGGGCCGCATGTTCTACCTCGATCAGAGGAAGCCGCACGCCGTCATCAACCCAACCCCGCACGACCGGGTGCACCTCACCATCGACGTCGTCTCCAACCCTGTGTTGCGCGACGCCCTCGATCACGCCTACCGAGAGGACGTGGCGCTGTGAGAACGGTGTACGTCGTCGGCTACCCCGGCTCAGGGAAGTCCACGCTCGTCGGCAACACGTTGACCGCCCTCGGGGCGATGAGCGCCGTCCAGGTTGATGCCCCGGTGCCCCATCTCCGCTACAACGGCATCAGGGGAGTCCCAACCCGAATGTGGGAGATCGGCCGCCGCCGCGACAGCTTCTCGGGCACTGACGCGCTCGCCATGAACATTCAACCGAAGGCGGTGGCGTGGGTGAGCGGATTGAACGACGGTGACGCTGTGAGCGTCCTGTTCGGCGAAGGTGACCGTCTCGCCAACCTCGGGTTTCTGACGGCGTGCCCCGAGTTGATTCTCGTCCACCTCGACGTTCCCGTCGCTGTTGCGCAAGCCCGGGCTGCCCAACGCGCTGCCCACCTCGGGAGATCGCCGCAGAACGACTCGTGGTGGAAGGGGAGAGTGACGAAGACGAAGAACCTGATCTCGATGATCGAAGGGGTGCGGGAGGTGGTCCGCATCGACGGGATGACCGACCCGGTGACCGCCTCCGAGCAGTTGGTCAACGAGTTGGCTGAGCGGGTGAGGTGAGTGGCGACTTCGGTTGAAGCGTGGCAGGCCGCTCGGCTCGCCTACGAGATGGGCGCCGCGACGGTCACTGACATTGCGCGCCAGTTGGACGTGTCGCATCAGGCCGTCTCGAAACGCGCCAAGCAGGAGCAGTGGGCCGAACCTGGGACGCGCCGCAGCGACGGCAACCCGCTCGCCGGACTGCTCCCCGTCGAGGTGCAGGACGCCAAGACACCCGGGGAAGCGGTCGCCCGGTCGGCTGAGGCCGCCGCCCAACCTCAACAGGTGCCGTCCTGGAACGAGCGTATGCCGATCGAGGCTTCGGCCGCAGGCCTGACGGCCGCCGTCCTGAGGCAGCGACTCATGCAGGAACTCAGGCTCAACGAACGGATCCCGCTCCCGGACGGGACGGTGCAGATCCTCACTGCCTCCCCGGCGATGGTGCGTGCGCTCTCCGAGTCCTACAAGGTGTTCATCCAGGGCGCCCAACTCCTCTCCGGCGAAGCGACCGACGCCGTCACTGTCCTGTCCCCCGAAGATCGGCAAGCGAGGCTGATGCAGGTGCTCGCTTCGATCGCCAACCGCAAGACAGCCGCCATCGAGGCCGAAGCCACGGAGGACTGACCGTGCGGATCTTGGATCTGTTCTGTTGCGCCGGTGGCGGCGCGACCGGATACCGTCGCGCCTTCCCAGACGCGGTGATCGTCGGGGTGGATATCGTCCCGCAGCCCCGCTACCCGTACACGTTCGTGCAAGGCGATGCTTTGACATTCCCGCTCGACGGTTTCGACCTGATCCATGCGTCACCGCCCTGTCAGGCGTACTCCTCCTCCACGGCACCGTTCCGCAACGCCGGACGCGAGTACCCGGACCTGTTAGAGGAGACCCGCCAACGGCTCCTCGGCTGCGGAACACCGTGGGTAATCGAGAACGTCCCCGGGTCACCCATGCGAACCGACCTGATGCTTTGCGGATCCATGTTCGGTCTACGGGTTCGCCGCCACCGTCACTTTGAGTTCTGGTGCGGACCGCAACCGACCGGACTGCGTTGCGACCACAAGTCTCAGGGCCAAGTGGTGATCCCGACCGGGCGAAACCGGGCCGGACTCAACTCCTCGTTGGTGATTCGGACAGCGATGGATATGCCTTGGGCGAACCGGCACGAGGCCCGTCAAGCCATCCCACCAGCGTACACCGCCTACATCGGCCAACTCCTCACCGCTAGAGGGTTGCTGTGAGCGCGGATCTGACGGTGCTCGCTGAACTGATCGGGACGTCCCCTGAGGCGATCGAGGAGACCCTCAGGTACGCGACCGCCGACGAGTTGAAGGCGCTCGACGCACTCCTCCTCACTGCCGCCAACACCTCGGTCGTTCTCGAACCGCACCAACGCCCACCCGATGGACTGTGGACGTTGTGGTTGCTGATGGCTGGCCGTGGCGCCGGGAAGACGCAAGCCTGCTCCGCCTACATGGACGACCATGCCAACGGCCCGCCGTGCGACGACCGGCTCCCGGGCGGCCACCGCATGGGGATCATCGCCCCAACCCTCGGCGACGCGGTTGACGCTTGCGTTGAAGGCCCATCCGGTCTGAAGACCCTGAACCCCGATATCCGGGTGCGTGGCGGTGTGCAGGGCACCATCGTCCACTGGCCCAACGGCGCCCAAGCCAGATTGTTCGGCGTCAACTCGCCGGAGGACGTCGAACGGCTCCGGGCTGGCGGTAACCGCTGCCTGGTGTGGATGGAGGAGTTGGCCGCCTGGCGTCACCTCGGGGCAGGTTTGGCGCACATGCGTTTCGGTCTCCGCATCGGGGCACGTCCCCGCGCCATCGGATCCACCACCCCGAAGAACCGGCCCGAGATCAAAGCACTCGTCAAAGAGGCCGAGACGTCCACGACGACGGTCATCACGACCGGCACCACCTACGACAACCCGCACTTGGCGGAGTCGTTCCGGAAGGAACTCACCGACCGCTACGAAGGGACCAGGTTGGGGCAGCAGGAGCTACTCGGGCAACTGTTGGGCGACCTGGGGGACGTGTTCAAGACGTCGTGGTTCAGTCAGATCGTGGAGGAGAGTCCCGCACCCGACAACCTGCAAGGCACCGGCTGGCGGAGGGTGCGCTACTGGGACATGGCCGCCACCGAAGGCCCGGAGGTGACCGACGTGGTGATGCGGCAACGCTTCAAAGAGGAGGGGAACGACCCGGACTGGACGGCTGGGGCACGCGTCGCTTGGCATGACGCCTCCCGCATCCTTGTCATCGAGGACGTGCGCCGTTGCCGCCGCACCCCGGCCGGAACGGAGACCGTCGTCATCCAAACCGCCAACCTCGACGGGAGGGGTGTCCCGCAACGCATGGAGCAGGAACCTGGCGCCTCCGGGAAGACGATGATCGCCAGCTACAAGAAGATCATGACCGGGTTCTCGTTCGACGGGATGCTCCCAACCGGCGACAAGGTGACCCGGGCGGAGATCTGGGCGCGCCTCGCCGAGCAGGGCAGGATCATCCTCGTCGCCGGGGACTGGAATCAGGCGTTTCTGGACGAGTGCGAGGAGTTCACTCCGGACGACAAACACGACCACGACGACCAGATCGACGCCGTCTCGGGTGCGGTCACGTTCCTCATGCAGACCGCCCGCCGCGGTGGGTTGCGGGCGTGAGCTAGGATCGGCTCATGCGAAAGTCCCTGCTTCCTCTCCTGGCCCTCATCGCCATCCTCGGCTTCGGGATGCTCACCGGGAAAGCCTCCGCCGTGACGGAGCGTTCCGCGGCCAACTCGACGGTCATCCACGACGAACCGATGCCGCGGTGGGAGCTTCTGACGCCCACCGGCCACCAGGACAACTATCTGACGCAGTGCTACCAGTTCCGCATGGCGGCCAACAGCAGCGGCTACGAGGGCGGCAAGACGATCTGCTACAACCACGTCAACAACGGTGGCATGAATCAGCAGATGGCGTCGGTGTGGTGCTACGACCCGATCATCGGCGGCGGCACCACCGTCTACGGGTTCTGGGTCGGTCAGAACGTGTACTCCTCGGCGCGGTGTCCGGCATACTTCCCGAAGGCCGGATGGGTGGATTACTACCTGCGTTGACGCCCGCTCCACTAGGGTTTTCGTCATGCAACCGAAACACGCCCTACTCGTTGGCGCGCTCGCACTTGCGTCCGCCACCCCGGCCCAAGCGGCAACTCCTCCCGGCCCTCAACTCCTCGATGAGGCCGCCACCGCTCACGCCGTAGCGATCCGAGTCGATCCGCCCGAACCACCTCCGACGCCTGACGGCCCGGATTGGGCGCGGTGCCCGCAGTGGTGGAGCGAAGCTCGTGACGCCGGGTGGGAGGAGAGTCGCCTCGCTTGGGTTGACAAGATCATGTGGCGAGAGTCCCGGTGCGTCGCTGGAGTGCACAACCGTGCCGGAGCGAACGGCCTGATGCAGGTGATGAGCATGTGGGCTGACGATTGCGGGATGACGATCGCTCAACTTCGGGAAGCGTTCACCAACCTGTTGTGCGCCCGCCACGTGTACTCCGTCCAAGGTCCGAACGCCTGGTCAACCAACTACTGAATAAATTGTCGCTAGGGGTTGACAACGGTTAGGGGAGGGTGTAAACTGATCCTCATGACCACCACCTCAACACTGCCCTTTGACCGCATGGTTGATCAGATCTTGGAGCGCACCGATGACGACCGAGTTGTCGGTTCCGTAGTCGGCGCCGTAGAGATGATGACCGAAGGCGACGAGCTATCCCGCTACCTGGCTGAGCGCGCCGTCTCCCGAATCCACCGTCAGGTGGTGAGGTGATGTACGGCTGCGAGAGCGACCTTGACGTCATCCAGGCGTGGCTGGACTTCCAGAACCCGCCCGACGACGGCCACACATTCACCGTCGAAGTCGAAGTGGAGGACAGCGGGGACGACCCGCTGTTCCTCGACGTCCCCGCCGACGCCGTCCGTGACATGTTGGACGTCGGCTACGAGACGTGGCTCCGCCACCAGGCGGTGACGTCATGAGCACCCGCCTCGGAATCCCGCTCGGGGAGCAGTTCGAGGTGCAGGAGCAGCCGCCCGACGACACCCGCTGGCACTTCGCCGGACGGTACGACACCTACGCCGAAGCCCAGGAGCACACCGCCGTCCTGGAGGGTGTGGGCGAGGAGTACGGGATCAACAGCAAGCTTCGCATCGTCCGAATCTTTGCCGCCGCATACCCGGAGATCCTCCGTCGCCGCGACGAAGGGCAACCGTTGTACCGGCAGGAGTATCCGGTGCGTGAGCCCGAGTCCGGCCCAGATCAGGGAGCGATGTGATGAGACGATACCGCAGAGATCGAGAACCAACACCGTTCTTCGTGTACGGGACGCTCCGCCCGGGCGGCCACCTGGCCCGCTACTGGGAGAGGCTGGCTGACCCGCAGTTCGACGGCAACGCGACCGTCAGAGGGTTCCGGCTCGTCGCCTCGCCGTTCGCGTCGTTCCCGTACGCTCTCCCCGCCGCAGACAACCGGCAGGAGGTGGTCGGGACGCTCCTCGCTCCCCGCTCCGGCGCTGACGCCGACGTGTTGATGGGACTCTTGGATGAGCTTGAAGGCCACCCGCACCACTACGTTCGCAGAGTCGTGGAGGCCCGACTGCCGATCATCTTCGGTGACACCGAAGCGTGGATGTACATCGCCTCCCACGAGACCGAGGCCCGCCTCAACCAGCACGGAGCGATCCCGGTTCCCGGGAACGACTGGCAGCGGATGGTGCGGGCATGATCGCTGAGAGGGGTGGAGGCAGTGGTGGTGCATTAGCCTCCGCCCCACTCGGCCCTGACGTGCAACGCTTCTACGTTGTGCCGCTCCGGGGAGGTTGGGCTGTGCGTGACGCCGCCGCCTCCCGCCTGGAGATTGTGTTCATCGGCTCCTGGGTCGCTTGCGACGAGGAAGCCTCAAGAAGGAACGCCGGACGATGAGCGCCCGCGACGACCACCCGCTCATCAAGCCAGCGATCATCGCCAAGTGCCGCATGGTTGAACTGACCGAACAACACGATGCCATGTGCGACGAGATCGACCGGCTGCGCGCCGAGGTCGCTGCGGTGAACGCCGCCCTCGACCAGTACGACAACTCAACAGGCGATTGGACTGAAGCCATCATCACCTGCGTGGATGAGATCAAGAAGGCGGTCGAGCGATGAGCGGAGAGCAGATCATCGAGGCCGCCAAGGCAAAGGCCAACGCCGACTGTCGCGCTGCCGTCGAGCAAGCCGAGGTGGCACTCGAACGCTCCGAGGAATGGGTCATCACCGGGTTTGAGAACAAGCCCCATCACGTTCTCCCTCAGCGTCAACTCGCCGCAGGGATGCTCGCTCACATCAAACGATCAATGGAGAGGAACGGTCAATGACCACCAACTTCCGTGGCGGACGCTCCGCCCGTATCCGCAACCTGCCCGGGACGCACGTCGTCAAGGAACGCAACGACGGTCACGACGCCGACCGGCTCCGCAATGCGGAGGAGAAGCGGGAGCGCCGCAAGATCCGCCGCCGTTACGAGCGGTTCGCCCAGACTTACGGACCGCTCTGAGACCGACACCGACACCGATCGCTGACCTGCTCAACACGGTGACGGTCGGCGAGCATCACGCCACCTCCCCATCGGCAACTCCTCCGGGAGGTGAGTGGGACGGGTGGTTCTGCCTGCCGCACTGGCGCCGCCGAATGTTGATCGGCTCCGAGTGGTTCACGGCTGGCGGGATGCAACCGGACGTGTTCGCTGACCACCTTGCGCTCCGCCTCCACATTGACGGCTGGGATGCGCTCGCATGGTTCTACCGGATGGTGCCCCGAGCGGTCGAGGAGCAACGCTCGGCCCGCAACCGTGACCGTCACCAACGCCTCGCCGAGCGGCACGGGTTCCGCAACTACTACGCCTACCGAGACTGGCTCTGCCGTGACGCCGGGATCGGTTCGCTGTGGCGCTATCGGCGTGAGAACGGCTGGTCATGATACGCTCCTGACCTGATGGCATTGTGGCGCAGGCGTGACCGCTCCGAACCGACCGACCGTCCACAATTCCTTGTGGTGCGGGCGCCGTCCGCGTCAACCATCAACGTCGGCTCCCGAGGCACGTCCCTGTCGATGACGATGGCCCGCAACAAATACAACCCCGACCTGGCCGTCAACAACCAGTACCTGTGCAACACGTACCTGTACGGCGCCGTCCGCGCCCTCGGGGAGGATCTCGCTTCGCTCACCCTCCGAGTCGGCCGTGACCCTGACAAGGCTCAGGACTTCGCCAAGAACCATCCGCTCCTGAGTCTCCTCGGCCCGAACGGGAAACCGAATCCGAACACGACCGCCCGCCAACTGTGGCAGTGGTCCGTCGCCCAGTTCATTGTCACCGGCAAGCTGGGTTGGGAGATCGAGTTGGACGGCGACAGACCGATTGCGTTCTGGCCGCTGATCTCCAACAGGTTGACGCCGGACCCGACTGACGGTGGCGCCGCCTACTTCAAGCGGTTCGCCTACGACGTCGGCGCTGGCCCCGACAAGATCCTCCCCGTCAACAAGGTGTTCTACCATTGGCGCCCATCCATCAACGACTGGCGGGTGCCGGAGAGCGTGCTCCAGTCGGCTCACCTCGACGTGAGCGTCGCGGTGATGCAGGACATTTACGACTACGCGTTCCTGACGAACGACGCCCGACCGGCCGCCGTTGTGGTGCATGAGGCGTTCGATGACGACGACGAGCGGGATGCGTGGCGCCGCCAATTCCTCGACACTCACAAGGGTGCCTCCAACGCCGGCAAGCTCGCCTTCGCCCAAACGAGCGACGGTGGAGCGATGCCGAAGGACGCCCTGTTCGTGCAGACCCTCGGCCTGAGCCAGAAGGACGCCGAGTTCATCAAACGGTACGAGGCGAAGATCCGGGCGATGCTCACCGCAGTCGGCGTGCCCCGCACCCGGCTCCTCGACGCCTCCGAGCGCACGTTCTCGAACGCCGACGAGGAGATGAAGGCGTACTGGAAGAACAGCGTCCGGCAGCTTGCCATCAACTTCGCTGAGGCCGTCAACCAGTACCTCGCTCCCCGCTTCGGTGGGGACGTCGTGTGGTGGGATTTCTCCGAGAACGAGTACCTGCGAGAGCCACCCAAGTTCTCCATCACGGACGGCATCGCCGCCTACCAGGCTGGGATCGTGTCGAAGGAGGAGGTTCGCATCGAGGCGATGGGTCTCCCGGAGGAACCCGAAGTTGGCGAGTTGGAGGAACCGGCTCCGCCGCCCGAACTGAACCCTGCCCCCGAGCCTGACGCTCTCCCGGCCGCCCCAACCCCGGCCGCTCTCCCCGCTGCCGCCAGCGCACCGTTCACGGCTGACGCTCTCCGGGTGATGATCGCAGAAGTCCTGTCCGACGCTGGACTTCTACCAGTCGCGCAGACGCCACCGAATCCGCCCGCCTCGCTTCCGGTGGCGTCTGCCGAAATCTCCGAGGATCCGGAGGCCCGCCGAGCGCGCCTGTGGCGCAAGTTCGACAACTCGATGACGACTCTGGAGGCCCGGTACGGGCGGAGGTGGCAGAAGTTCTTCGACCGGCAGGCCGACGCCGTCATCTCCCGGCTCAACGGGAAGCGGGGACGGCAAGCCCTCCGAGCCGAAACCCCGAACGTGGATGCGATCTTCGACACCACCTTCTGGACTGCTGCTGCGGTGGAGTTGGGTCTCGACATGCACGAAGACGCCCTCGGTCAGGCGTTCGCCCAGTTCTCGGTCTCGGTCGGAATCGACTTCGACTTGAACGCCCCGTTTGCACGCTCCTTCATCGAGGCCCGCGCCAACCAACTCGCCGGTCACGTCACCCAAACCTCCTACGACGGCATCAAGAAGGCTCTGGCTGATGGGGCGGAGGCCGGGGAAGCGATCCCCGATTTGGCGGACCGGATCCGTCACCTGTTCGCTCAGACTTACGCCAACCGTGCCGTCACCGTCGCTCGCACCGAGGTCATCTCCGGCTACAACGGTGGCACCCGAGAAGCCGCCCTCCAGTCGGACGGTGTGGTGGAGAGCATGGAGTGGATCAGCACCCTGGATGCCCGCTGCCGGAAGGCTCACCGCTCCGCAGATGGGCAAGTCGTCAAGGTCGGCGACCTGTTCGAGGTGGGTGGGCAGAGTCTCCGCTACCCGGGCGACCCGAACGGCTCCCCACACAACATCATCAACTGCCGCTGCACCATCGCCCCGGTTGTGGCGGAGGAGGAGAAGTCGTTCGGGAACGTGATCCCGTTCGACCGCGCCGCCCGCATGGCGGTTGCTGTCGCTCGGGGTGACGCCAGGATCGAGGATCCGCACATGGTTCTCCACGCAAAGGCTCCCCGCTCGGGGGAGGTGAGTCCGATACCGGCGCCGGTGGACTCACCAACCGAGCAACCTTCTCATCGGCAGGAACCTGTCGAGATCGTGGTGCGGGTGACGGATCAGGCCCGCTCGATCCGGAAGCGGGTCGAGTACGACGACGACGGCAACATCTCTGCGATCGTGGAGGAAGCCCAATGAGCGCCGGACGCCTCGCCCGCATGGCTGCCGCTGCTCTCGTTCGCGGCACCACCACCCCCACTCGGTTCTGGCTCGACATTCACTCCGGGAACCCGGAGGACGGCGCAGGGTCGGCTGGGATCGGGCGCGCCGGATCGAGCTTCACTCCGGCCGCCACGTCAGCGTCGAACGCTGACCTGATGGAGGTTGGCGTCAACCGCAACATCATGATCGACCACTTCTCCCTGTGGGACGCCGAGCAGGGAGGCCGAATGTGGTGGGTTGGGGAGACCGAACCCCGCACCTACCATCCTGGGGACACGTTCCGGGTGAAGCCCGGGAACCTGGTCGTCGGCTTCATCGCCGAAGATGTGGCATGATGGGAGAACTATGACTGTGCACTACAAGGCTGTTCGCAACGGCAAGACCGTCTGGGAAGGCACCAGCAAAGAGTACGACCGGCTCACGATCCCCGAGGAGCACCGCAATCGCCCCAAGACTGGCGTGACGAAGTTGTACGTGGACGACGAGTTGATCGCCGTGCAGGAACCCATCGACCCGGACGAGGAAGCTCAGGTCGTCGCTCAACACCACCGGGATCTCGGGACGGAGGACACCAAGTGATTGCCGTACTGCTCCTTCTCCTCGGGATGCCCGCCGCGCTCGGGTTCGTGTCCGGTCTCCGCAACGCCCGCCTCGACGCGATCACGACGTTCGCCGGGAACTCCGGGAAGCTGCGTATCTACTCCGGCACCCAGCCCGCCACTGGCGGCACAGCCACAACCCTGCTGGCCGAGTTGACGTTGAACGCCACGTTTGCTCCGGCCGCCTCCGGCGCTGTCCTCACGTTGAACGCCATCACACAGGACTCCGCCGCCGACGCCACCGGCACCGCTTCATGGTTCCGCATCGTCAAGTCGGACGGCACCACGATTGTGATGGACGGCACCGTGGGCACGTCCGGCGCCGACCTGAACTTGAACACGACGTCGATCGTCGTTGGTGGTCCGGTCGCCGTCACGTCGTTCACGATCACCGAAGCCAACGCCTGAGGTAGCACATGGGCTACCCGATATTCGACTGTGCAATGCGCACCACCAAGGTCGCGTCCGGCGAGGCATTGATCCAGTTGGTCCCGCCAGCCGCGGCACTGGGCACCGGCCGCATGGTTCGGCTTCGCGAGGTGTGGATCTCCAACACGACCGCGACAGGCTTCGGAGTCGGTCTGGGGATCGCCACGGCCGCCGCTGGCACCCCGGCTACGGCTGGCGTCATCATGCGTCGCTCCAACAACGTCGGCCAGATCGATCCCGCCCCGATCTCTCTCGTGTGGTCTGGCTTCACGACGACCCCGACCGCGCCGTCCGGCTACCACAAACGCCTGTGGGTTCCCGGCAACTCGTTGGTGATCGCCACGTTCAACGAAGGGGAGGAGTTGATGGTGCCTCCGGCTGCGACTCCTCTTCCGTTCTGCGTCTTCAACACCGGCACCGGCCAGATCGCTGACATTTCGCTCACCTGGGAGGAGTGACCGATGGCCGTCTACCGGCCGCCGGTCAACCGTGACACCGTAACGATCACGAACGCCACCGTCGTTCGTGTTCAGCCGGGTCAACACGAGGGGATCACCGGCCCGGGCGATCCGGTGTTCACCGACAACTACGTCCTAGAGGACGGCACCTCGGGTTGCAACGTCACCACGCCCCACTCGGCGGGGATGAACGGTGTCACCGATCTCACCCTGATCGTTTGCGCCGCTCTGAATGACTGGACGCCCGCCACCGACCAAACCCTCGTCTCCAAATACAACTCTGCGGCTGCCGGTTCGTTCTACTTCATGGCCCCGAATGCTCCTGTGGGTGTTGTCAGGATGGGCGACGTTTCGGGAGGGGTGGCTGACTCGGCGGCAACCTCCCTCACCGCTCAGGGAGTTTCGCAACAAACGGACGGCAATTACATCTGGTTGAAGGCCGAACGAACCGCTGCTGACGGCCTCGTTGACTACGCCTACAGCCTCGATCCTCCCTCCACGGCACCCGGGTCGGTGACTTGGACGACGCTCCAGAACAACCGCGCCACCACCGCAGGCAACATTGACGACAGCACCGTTCCGGTTCTCGTCGGCGGCCATAACACGAACGTGGCGATGCCGTCCGGCAAGATCTTCCGCGCCACCGCCTACAAGGGTTTGGGGACGGGAGGCACCCAACTCTTCGACATGAACCCGGCCGACTGGACCGGGTCGTCAACTTGGGTGAGCCGAACGACCGGCGAGACGTGGACGATCAACGGCACCGCCACCGTCGTCGGGACACCACTCACCACTGGCACCGTCGCCTCCACCCTGGCGGCAGCCACCTCCACGGCTTCGGGAACGTTCACCTCCAACGACGTCACCGGCACAGTCGCAGCGACCCTCGGGACGGCCACCTCGTCGGCGGCTGGCGGTCACGGTCCCTCAGGCGACGCAGCTTCCACCCTTGGGGCAGCAACCTCCCAGGCCTCGGGGTGGGCGCAAGTCACTGGCACCGTAGCGAAGACCTTGGCGAGCGCCACCTCGTCGGCGTCTGGCGGCACCGGCCCATCCGGCACGGTCGCCGTCACGCTTGGTAACGCCACTTCCAACGTCTCGGGTGGCACTGGCCCTTCGGGAACGGTCGCCCGGACGCTCGCCAACGCAACCTCCACAGCTTCGGGATATGCGCTTGTCACTGGCACGGTAGCGAGAACCCTCAGCCCTGCCGTTTCTGCCGGATCGGGAGGTGTTGGGGTAGCTGGGTCGGTCGCTGCTTCCCTCGGGACGGCGACCGGCTCAGCGGCAGGAGGCACCGGCCCAGCGGGAACCGTCGCGGTCACGCTCGGCGCGGCTACCAGCACCACCTCTGGTTACGCTCTGGTCACTGGAACCGTCGCAAGGACGTTGGGAGCGGCAACTGGGTCGGCGGCTGGCGTCATCACCATTGGCGGCACCGCAGCAGTCACCCTCCAAGCGGCCACGAGTCAAGCCTCCGGCATCGTCAGAGTCGAAGGAACGGCCGCCGTCACCCTTGGCGCGGCCACCTCAAGCTCCTCCGGCGCCCACGGAGTCTCCGGGACGACGGCCCGCACCCTCGGCACCGCCACCGGCTCCGCTTCCGGTACGGCGTTCCCACCGTCCGTCAACGGCCCAGTCGTTGCGACGCTCGCCAACTCCACGTCGGCCGCTACGGGCGCTACAGGCGCCTCCGGGACTGTCGGGCGGCAACTAGCCAACGCAACCGCTAGCGCCTCAGGAACGCACACTCCGCCGATCTCGGGAACAGCCAGCAGCACCCTCGCGCCGGCATTCTCGACGGGCACCGGCCGGGTGTTGGTGACCGGCACCGTCGCCGTCACGCTCGGTGCCGCCACCTCGACGTCGGCCGGGACCGCTCCCCAACCCGCCGCCACCCTCCCAACCACAGGCGACGGGAGGGTGCCACGGTTCCCGAACTTCGAGCCGTCAACACGCCGGGACCACAAGGCTACGATGCTGGCGAACCCGAGGCTGGCGGTCGTCGCTGAACACGTCATCACCTACCAGTTCGTCTGCACCGCCGACACGATTGTGCTCATCGAGGCGGAGCAGGTGACTGACGCCGAACTGGAGCTCGTCGGCGCCTCCCGAGCGTCGATCTCCAGCAACCGGCGCCTCAACCCGAACGACGTCCTGCTGGCTCTCCTGTGAGGCTCCGGACTGGCTCTAAGATTCGGTCATGCTCAAGGTGCAGGTGCACGCCGCCGACAAGGGTGGCTGCGGGTTCTACCGTCTGATCTGGCCCGGTAGGGCGCTCGGCTCCCAATCTTCCCGGGTGGAGGTGGAGGTGATCGAGTACGACAACCCGAAGGCCCGCCTCCAGACGATGATGATGGACACCAAGACCGGCCCTCACGTCTACTCGCTCATGCAGCCACCGGACTGCGACGTGATCGTTCTGCAACGCCCGCTCTCCCAGATCCTTGTGGAGACCATCCCCTTCCTCCAGAAGCAAGGGATCGCGGTCGTGGTGGAGTTGGACGACGACTTCGAGGCGATGCACCCGAACCACACCGCCTTCCTCCGCACCAGGCCACGCTGGAACCCGGATCACAACTGGACGTGGTTGAAGAAAGCGTGCCAGCAGGCCGACATGGTGACGGTCAGCACCCCGGCCCTCGCCCGCAAGTTCGGCGCCCACGGCCGCTGCCGCCTGATCCCCAACTACCTGCCGGACATGTGGTTCCGGCTCCCACGCCGGGAACCCAACGCTCTCCCGGTCACCGGCTGGGCCGGACTGGTGACCGCTCACCCGAACGACTTGAAGCAGGTCGGGACAGCAGTGAAGGACGCCGTGAACGACGGGTTGACGGAGGTGGCGTGCGTCGGGACTGGCGCCTCGGTCGCCCGCGACTTCGGGGTGGAGGAGGTGCGTGCGTCGGGGTGGGTGCCGTTGCAGGACTACCCGAGGGCACTCCAGGCGTTCGATGTTGGGGTGGTGCCGTTGGATCTGACGCCGTTCAACCAGGCGAAATCGGCGCTCAAAGGCTTGGAGTTCGCTGCTGCCGGTGTGCCGTTCGTCGCGTCCCCAACCGAAGCGTACGCAGAGCTTCGCCGGGAGTACGGTCTCGGCATTCTCGCCTCCCGGGCGGAGTGGCAGAAGCGGCTTCGCCGCCTCCTCACCGACCCCGACTACCGGGAGATGCGCGCCGAACACGGCCGGGAGACCGTCGCCCAACACTTCCGGATGGCCGACCACCTGGAACTGTGGGAAGAGGCTTGGCTGGCGGCAGCCGACAACGCCGTCTCCCGTGCAGCGAAGATCCTGGCGGGATACCGATGAGAGGGTTCGCCACCGCGCCCGACTGGGACGAGACCGGCATCTACTACGCCCTCCAGGCAGAGCGCAACAGCATCCTCCACGGCCCGGACGGCTGGACTGGCGAGCTTCGGTACGACGCCAACAGGCAGTTGGACGCCGAGATCTGCAACGTGTCGAGGGAGGACGGGTGCGTGTGCCGTCTCCTCGACAACCACACCGGTCTCCATATCCCGTTCACCGGCGAACTCATCTCCACGTCCGGTGTGTACGTCAACAGCCGGGTTGGCGCCTGATGCCGCGCCGGGTCGTGATGCTGTTGGAGGTGCTCGACGTCGAGTACAGCGTCTGGTGCCCGAAGTGTCTCCTCCCTTCGGCGGGGATCATCCACATGATCCGCACGATGGGTTCGCAAGCGCTCTACTCCCGCCACCGCCACTGCCCCGAATGCAACAGTCACGCCGTCGTCACGTAGTCTCCCAACGCCAACGCCTCATGGGCCGCGCCCGCTGGCTGGCGGAGCAGATCGGGTTGACGGACGAGGAGCGGTGGGAGATTGCGATGATGCTCCCGGACCGTTGGCGCGATCAGGTGCCGACGAGTTGGGGGAAGCTCACCGACGCCGAGTTGGCTCTCCTCTGTGCGTGGTTGAAGGGCGCCGTCCTGGTGATCTCGCTGCGGGATCTTCGCCACAAGTAGCTGGGGCGATAGAAATATCAGGGAAATGTTGTCGCTAGGGGTTGACAACGATAGCTCAGGGGTGTATACTGATCTTCATGAACACCACCACCAACATCGAGTCCCACCCCGTCTTCGCCGCTCTCTCCCCGGAGGCCCGCAAGGTCATCGCAGAGAACGCCCCAACCACCGTCGTCAAGGCAGACTCCTCCCACCGGAGCTTCCCGAGGGTGGCGTCATGACCATCCAACCCCACCTCAACACCGTCCCGAACAGCTACAGCAAGACCGGGAAGGCCTACCAGTTCGATCTGCACCAGGTCTCGGAGGGTGACGTCATCCTCTGGAGCGACAAGTGGTTCACGGTCCAGACCGTCACCCGCACCTCCGCTCTCCTCGGCGTCACGCTCCAGTGCCACTCGGAGCAGCACGGTCACCAGACCATCACCGGGGAGGAGTGCCGCCCGGTCTTCATCATCCCCCGCATCTTCGTCAAGAGGATGACGTCACCCTCTCTCCCGCTCCAGAGCGGCGAGTCCACCATGTTGCCGGAGGTGACGTCATGACCGCCCAAGACAGCATCCAGGCGTGTCTCTGCGTCCATCCCACGGAGGAGCGGTACGTTCACGACTTCGGTCCCAACGGCTACCTCGGCGTTCCGACCGGGCGCCGTGAGATGTGCGCCGGATGCGGCGCCGACTTCGGCCCAGCGCCAGAGCCTTCGCCGCAGGCTTGACAGCCGCGACGAACAGGAGTGCCCCGGGAGGATCCGTCCCCTTCTCGGGGCACTTTCCTGTCCCCACAAAGAAATATTGTCGCTAGGGGTTGACAACTCCTCTTCGAGGGTGTAAACTGATCTTCATGAACACCACCACCATGATCACCTTCCCCCGCCAGGGCGGAGTCGTCTCCCACACCGGCAACTGCCCGGCAGTCACCCGGGCGCTCGCCCCGAACAGCCAGACCCGCAACATCAGGTTCACGACGAACCCGGAGGCAATCGCCAAGTGGGAGCCGCGCTCCACGAAGTGCGGGTACTGCCAGAAGCAGGAGGTGGCGTCATGAGCGCCACCACCACCGCTCTCCCGAACATGACGGACCTGATGGGCTGGATGGAAACCCTTCCGGTCTCCAACTCCTGGGTTCTCCCGGAGCAGGCCGAGGTGCCGCAGCCGGTCATCCCCGGCTGGGACGTCCGAGTCATCCCGCAGGGTCTCGTCTTCAAGGTCGTCGCCCGCCGAGGCTCCCTGGTCGCCACCGCCGAGAAGTTGACCGCCGCCCAGGTGATGGCTTGGGATCCGACCGCACGCTTCCGTCAGGCCGTCCGATGATCCCCGACGAGTACGTACCAGACCCGGAGGATTGGGTGTGTCCCCGCTGCCGGGGAACGCGCCTGATCCAACCAGACCGCAACACGCCGCCCGAGCCGTGCGACTGCGTTGACGAAGACGAGGATCCGCTCTCCCTGGCCGCTGATATCGCCGCCATGGTCAACGAGGAGAACAGCAGAGGTCAGGACGACCTGATCCGGGAACTCACCCGCCACGCCGACGCCATGAGGGCGCTGATCGTCGAACTCGACACCGAGATCGAACAGATCAGCGAGGCAGCCAACCTCGCTCGGTACAACCGCAACGAGAAGGCGATCAAGCGAACCCTCACCGCATACGACAACTACATCAGGGAGGCATGAACCATGATGGTTGAGCTTGGCGGCGGCACGAAGCCGCATCCCCGCGCCGACGTCGTGATTGACTGGGTGCACCCCGTTAACAGTCCACCGCAGGACGCCGCAGCGACGCCCTGGAGAATGACGGGGCGCACCTCCTCCGAGACGGTGGATTGGGAGCGCATGATCGTCAACCAACTCACCGTCCACTCCGTCATCTCCGCAGGCTCCGCTGACGAGGTGTACGCCTCGCATTTCCTGGAGCACATTCCGAAGGGCCAACCTCTGATCCGGGTGATGAACGAGGCCCACCGGATCCTCCGCCCGGGCGGCACGTTCACGATCATCCTCCCGCTCATCGGCTACACCGACGCCTTCGGCGAGGGTGTGATCGTCAACAAGCCTGGAGCGTGGGCCGACCCGACGCACGTCTCCCACTGGTGGTTCCCGGAGAGCATCATGTACTTCTCCGACCAGCACCAAGACCTGGACGCCGACTACGGCATCCTGCCGTGGGAGTTCGACGCCAACTACCACTGCACCGAGGCTCAGATCACCGCCATCCTCACCGACGAGCAAGGCCCGACCGAGTGGTGGACAAAGTCGTGGTGGGGTGTCCGCGGCGGCTGGGAGGGAGTCGCTCGACTCATCAAACCGAAAGGAACGTCATGACCGGAGAGGAACGGGTCGCTCAAACGCTTGTGCTGTTGAAGCTGGCCCTCGACAACAACTACGAGGAGTTCGCTGCCCGCACCGCAGACCTGACCTACGAGGATCTCGTGGAGGTGACGACGGTGACGGTCGGGCTGTTCTGCTACCTGTACGGTTTCCTCACCCAAGACCCGATGATGCTGTTCCAGGACATTGCCGAGCAGCTACGCCTGATGACGGAGGCCGACGATGATCTGTGACCCGTTCCCTCACTCCATCACCCACCACGACTGGCACGCTGAGACGCTGCTCCAGGCCCGGGTCGAGTTCGAGATGATCCGCGGCTGGCAGGAGTTCCGCAACGATCGAGAGCACAAGAACGCCATCACGTTTGGCGCTGCACGGGACCAGGGTGCCGAGACGTGCTGGGAGATTCGCGAGTACCTCGCCTCTCCCGGGCTGGTCGGGCGGCTGGAGTTCGCCACCGGCATCAAAGGATTGCAGTTCGATGAGTTGGGTGGCGGTCTGCACGAGATCCCTGTCGGCGGATACCTGAACGTCCACACCGACTTCAACCGTGACGACCAAGGCCGGTTCCGCAGGGTCAACCTCCTCCTCTACCTGAACCCTGGCTGGCGCGCCGAGTGGGGTGGGCAGCTTGAACTGTGGGACGTCCCCGAGGGTCACCGATGCGCCGAGGAGGAGTCTTGCGTTCACGTCGTGGAGCACGTCGCCCCTGAGCTAGGGACGCAGGTGATCTTCGTCTGCTCCGACCGCTCGTGGCACGGCCACCCGAAGCCGAACGTCGGCCCGATGGCCAGGCGCTCCCTGGCCGCCTACTACTTCACCGAAGATCCTCCTCCCGGCTACACCGAGCCGCACGACACCGTGTTCCTGGAGCGCTGATGCACCCCGAGGTAGGTGACTGGCTGAGAGACGCCGCCAAGATCATCGGCAACAACGGTCTCCGCAACGCCCAAGTGGTGGAGGTTGGATCGTTGGACGTGAACGGCGCCGCCCGCGACCACTTCCCGAAGAAGATGGTGCGCCGCTGGCTCGGGATCGACCTGATTGAGGGTCCGGGCGTCGATCGGGTTGGGGACGCCCTGGACGAGTTGATGTTCACGCCGTTGGAGTCGTTCGACATGGCGGTCTCGACGGAGGTGTTCGAACACGCCCAACGGTGGCGGCTGATCCTCCGGGAGATGTGCAACGTGTTGAAGCCGGAGGGTTGGCTGATCGTCACCTGTGCCGGGACCGGTCGGCCGGAGCATGCCGCTGACGGCTCCCCGAACGGCCCGCACCCCGGCGAGTATTATCGCAACGTCTCCCTTTCGGAACTGACCGGCGAGTTGCCGTGGAACATGATGGACGTCGTGGTGGCCGAGGAAGGCCCACCCGGCGACACCCGGCTCATCGCCCGCAAGAAGCCAACACCCATAGCAGAGAAAGGACGGGCACGTGCCCCGAAACCGAAACGAACTCGTCGCTGACCTGGAGAGCTACACCGACTGCCGTGACGACTATCTATCCACACTCCTCTGGGAGGCCGCCGATCAGATCCGCAAGGATGGCGCCTACCTCGATGATCCCATGACTCCGTCCGGGTGAACACTCATGATTGACGACGTGACGGTCTGCATCCCGACGATCCCAACCCGTACCGAGATGCTCAACAGGGCGCTCCGCTCGGTCGCTGCTCAGACGCTCCCGGCGCGTGCCGTCGCCGTTGCTTACGACGTGAGACGGGAGGGAGCGTGGGCAACCAGGAACCGTGCCGCCCGGATGAGCCGAACGACGTGGACGGCGTTCTTGGATGACGACGACGAGTTCGCCAGAGGTCACCTCCGTCTTCTCCTCGGCAACGCGATCGAGTTTCAGGCCGATGTTGTGTGGGCGTGGTTCGAGGTGATCGGCGGCAAGGATCCGTTCCCGCATTACCGGGGCAAGCAGTACGACCCGGCGCAACCGCACGTCGTCCCGATCACCTACATGGTGCGCACCGAACTCCTCCACGAGGCGATGGAGAAGATGGGCGGGTTCCAACCCGACACCCCGGGTGGAGGTGGCGTCTGGGATCTCCAGGACATGCCGCTGCTCAACACGTTCGCCGATCTGGGTGCGAAGATGCACGCAGACCCAAGCTCGTCGTGGTTCTGGCATCACCACGGCCGCAACACATCAGGGATGCCGCACAGATGGTGAGGAGATAGTCATGGATGAGACCGCTGGAGTTGGAACCGGCAGACAACGCCGCTGGCACAACGGAGTCCTGGAGGATCTGACCGACGCCGGTTGGGTGCCGGTCCGGCCGACCCTCGACAAGATAGGGACGCCACCGGCCGTCAACGGCGTGCACGACATTTACGTCGAGTCCGCCGAGGCGCTCGCCGCGGGACGGCTCGTCGGCAAGTCGCGGGAGTGGCGCATCGAGCAAGTCAAGGACTGGCTCCGGGAGAAGCACACGATCCAATGGCAGGAGTGGATCCTGGAGGAAGACAAGGTTGCCGAAGACGGCACGACGTCTCCCCGAGGTCTGACGAAGGCTGCGACGTGGCTGGTTGACACCGGGTTGGAGGTGGAGTCGTGGCTTCGGGAACGCGTGTAGCTCAGGCCCGCGCCACGGTCGCCTGCCCATATTGCGGTGCTCCGGCTGGCGAGAAGTGCATGACGGAGACGTTCACGATGACCATCGGGATCCACCTGTCTCGGCTGGCCGCTGCCGAGGAGGCCGGGAAGTGAGGGTGGCGGTTATCCCGACGATCGGTCTTCCGCCGACGCTCCCTGATCTCGTCGGGCAACTCCACGAGGAGAACGTGCCGGTCATGCTGATCTGCAACGGTGGGCCGGAGTGCTCTAGGGATCTGGCTCACCGCTACCGAACGTTGGTGGTGGAGTCTCCGTTCAGGATCTACGAGGCGTGGAACTTCGGGATGGATTGGGCCGATAGGCGCTCCTGCCTCATCTTGAACGACGACGTCGTGCTCGCTCCGGGCGCCGCCACTCTGGTCTGCGACGAGTTGGAGAAGGGCGACTGGGCGATCCTCGGGTTCGACTACGGCCCGAGCATCGTCTCAACACCTCAAGCGCTGGAGACGGTCGGCACATTCCGTCACGGTGGCGTCGGAGGGTTCGCCTTCGGCGTGCGCCCGGACCGATGCGCTCGGGTGGACGAGCGGTTCAAGTGGTGGGGCGGAGACGACGACTTGATCTACGCGACGGTCGCCAAGGGCGGCAAGGTCGGCAAGCTGTACGGCGCCAAGGTGGAACACCCTCAACCTTCTTTCACGGCGAACGCCAGACCTGACCTGCTCCCGGCCGGATGGGAAGCGAACGACCGAGCGCTGCTCACCGAGAAGTACGGTGGTGCGTGGTAGGAGCGTGATACGCTCCCCGGCATGACCCTTGCGTATCAGCATCGGGCGGTGCCGGTGTCACAGTTCCGGGCTACCCCGGATGGCGTGCCGGGACGGTTCGAGGCGACGGTGCTCCGCTACAACACGGTGGACGACTACCGCACCATCTTCCTCCCTGACTGCTTCAACGCCTCGATGGATCTTCGGATGCCGCGGGTCGTCTGGTCGCACGACTGGAGCGAACCGCTCGGCCGCTACATCTCCTACGAGACGAACGACGAGATCCTCCGGCTCGTCGGCGAGTTCGATGACTTCAACGAGGTGCCCCGGGCGCGCCAAGGCTACGCCCAGTTGAAGTCCGGGACCATCGACCAGTTCTCGGTCGGGTTCATGCCCGAGGTGATGACGACGGTGGACGTGCCGCTGGGCGAGTCCGGTGAGCAGTCCGAGAAGGTGGATGCGTTCGTGGAGGGACGCCTGGATGAGGTTTCGCTCGTCCTCGTCGGCGCCGTCCCCGGCACGGAACTTCTCAACGTCCGCTTCGGTCAGCACCCCGGCCGCCCCCGCATCATCGTCGCCCGCCAGAACGTCGTTGACGTCGATCTCGCCGCAGGAGTCCTGTTGGATCTCCAGACCGGCAAGGTGGATCTCGCCGACGCGTTGATGACGTTGAAGACTGGCGCTCGACCGGCCGCCGACGAGTCTCCCGACAAGCCCGAAGGCGAAGAGGCTCCGGAGGTTCCCGAAGGCGAGGAGCTACCGGGCGCCGATAACACCGAGACGCCCGACGAGGAGCAGGATGAGCCAGAGGTTGCCGAAGCGGAGGCCGCTGCCGTCGAGGCAGAAATCGCTGAGGCTCTGGCAATCCTGGAAGGAGTGAACTGATGGATCTTTCGCAGATGCTCGACGCCGCAAGTGCCGGCGATCCGGTGCCGGTCAAGGTCGGCTGGGATCAGCTTCCCCGCACCCCGGACGGCAAGTGGGCCGAGGCCGAGTTCGACATGTTCGGCCGCCCAGTCGTTCACGTCACCGAAGAATGACTGGCCGCCTCTCCGCCCTCCTCTGGGTGGTGCTGCTGATCCTCGGTTGCCTGGCTCTGGCGCGCTACCTCGGGTGGATCTGACTCCTTCCGTAAGTGGGTGCTTGCCTTAATCACCCGAAGTGTGTGATGATGGTGGCCGAGGTGCTTGCGACGGTCGGCTGATCTGCACGACGACAGGACTCACAATCCAACCGTTCAGATCGAAAGGCAAGATCATGGCATTCGCCAACACTCTGCCCGAGAAGCCGTCAGCAGATCAGGTGCGCGATGCGCTCATGGAAGCCGGGGAATATATCCACGGTCTCCAGCGCATGGCTCCTGCCGAGCGCGGCGAGGGCTACCAAGAGGACGTCCGCAGCGCCGTCCAATTCATCCACAACTACGACGCCGTCTACACGGCGATGGAGCGGGGAGTCATCTCCCCTCACGGCTCCAAGGGACCGGACGCCGCCACAGCGACGTTGAACCCCGGGTACCAGACCCTCGGTCAACTCGTTGCCAGCGACGCCCAGTACCAGGCGCTCCGCTCCGACCACGGAGCAGCTTCGGCTCGCTCCGCCTCGATGGACATTGCGGGATCCATCTTCAACCACAACGAGGCCTACCGAACCCTCGTCTCGTCCGGCACCGCCAGCAACGACTCCGGCCTGTTGCTCCCCAAGGCAGCGCCTCTGATGCCACGGCCACGCCAGCGTCGCCTCTTCGTCCGAGATCTGATCTCGGTGCAGGAGACGGGACTGTCGAGCGTCCCGTACATCAGGGAGTTCAACCCTGAGGTCAACGTGTTGGGCGCTTCGTCCGTCCTGGAAGGCACGCTCAAGCCAGAAGTCCAGTTGCTCTGGGAAGCTGACGACGCTCCGGTGCGCAAGATCGCCGCCTGGGTGCCGGTCACAACCGAGATCATCGAGGACGTCCCGACGCTCTCCGGCTACATCGACACCCGCCTCGCCTACATGCTGGCGGTGCGTGAGGAACTCCAGATCCTCAACGGTTCCGGTGTCAGCCCGCAGATCAAGGGCATCCTCAACTTCTCGGGAGTCCAGTCGCAGGCGTTCGTCACCGGCGACCCGATGGCGACCATCGGCCGAGCGATCGGCAAGGTGGAGGCCGTTGACGGCGAGGCTGACGGGATGGCGATCGAGCCGGTCACCTTCTGGGCGATGGTGACCACCCGCTACGCCAACCAGTTCGACGGTGGCTTCGGCGCCGGTCTCCCGTACGGCTCGCCTCCGATCAACCCGTGGGGCGTTCCGGTGGTTCGCTCTCGGGCAGTCGCCGCCAACACGGCGATCGTCGGCTCGTGGGCGATGGGAGCGACGCTGTTCGACCGGATGCAGACCACGGTTCGGGTCGGCAACCAGCACAGCGACTACTTCACGAACAACAAGGTGGCGATCCTGGCGGAAGAGCGTGTCGCTCTGGCCGTGGTTCGCCCCGACTTCTTCGTCGTGGCAGCGCTCGTCTGATCCCCCAACTGCGATAGTCTCCTCCCCCGGGGACTTCGCAGGCACCTGGCACCCCGTCTCGGCTTCGGCTGGGGCGGGGTGCTTTCTTTGTGCCGTGATAGAAATATCTGAGAAATGTTGTCGCTAGGGGTTGACAACGCAGGGGTTGGGGACTATGATGATCCTTACACCTTGACGAAGCAGCCGGATCCTCCCGGATCGCAGAGCTAGCGGAGGTGCTCAAGCATCCAAAGTGCAGAGATCACCAGGACCGAACCAACAGGTTGACGGGGAGTCGGGCAGAACTACAGGGTGGGACAGCGACCCACCGATGCGAAGCGAAAGACAGCGCCGAGGAGGCTGGGTTTCAAACCCGGGACAGGTCGTACCATGACCGGGTTCCCAGTCTCCGAGGCGCTGTTGCGCGTATGATGTTGGGCATGGAAATCTACGTTGTGACCGACAAGCCAGCGACCATCGGCAACGTGGGCTACGGCCCAGGCTCCCACGTCCCGTTGAAGGCCGCTCTGGACGCCGGGATCGTCACGGCCGAGGAAGTCGCCAAGGCCGCGGGCGTGGCTGGCGGGACGATCGCCCCGAAGAAGGCGACCGCTCCACGCCGCCAGACCCGCGCACAGACGCCGCAGCACCAGACCCGCTCCGCCAAGGCGACCGCCAAGCCAACCAAGGCAGCAGCAGCCAAGAAGAAGTAAGCTCACCGGCATGAGCCTGGTGACCTATCCGACGTACGTGCGGTTGACCGGCGACTCCACCTCGGCGTCATCGGACGTGATGGCCGCGATGGACGACGCCACCGACCTGTTGGAGGACTGCCTCAACAGGACGTTGCGGCACGGCACCTACACGGAGACCGTCCGAGTTTCGCCGTCCGGCCACGCCTACCCGAGAGCGGTCCCGATCACCGCCATCCCGGCTGGCGCCGCCTACGAGTCCGTCAACCCGTACGAGTTGCGGTTCGTCTCCCCAAGCCAGGATCCGTCGTTCGACGTGATCGACTGGCCGTACCTGGACGCTGACGGCTCCTACCCGGCGCTCTGGCCGAGGGTCTCGTTGCAGTACGACGGCGCCTACACGGAGGCAACCCTGCCGTTCTCGTTGAAGCGGGCGATCTGCCTCATCGCCAACAAGTTGCTCACCGACCCAACCGCCTCAGCCCTGTCGGGATCGTGGAGTCGGAGCGTCGGCGACGTCTCCGAGTCCCACACAGCCACCGCCAACGAAGCGGAGACCGCCATCGACGCGATTGTGCCCGGGCTGTGGGCAACGATCCGAGGCCGCCGCCGCAGGACGTACTGATGACGCTCCCGCTCACCACGACCCGCATCTCCATCTCCCGCACGACTGGCGGAGGAGACAAGTGGGAACCCGGCTCAACGTCCACGACGACGCTCGACGCTCCCGCCAACATCTCCTCCCCAACCGCCGCCGAGCAGGAATCCGCCCAGACCGCCCAGGAACTCATCGACATGGTGATGCACGTCGATCCGTGGGTGGACGTGAAGCGCGAGGACTCCGTGACGGATCTAGTGCTCAACGAGACCTACGAGGTGGTTTGGGTGGTGAAGCGGCACGGCTTGGGTCTCGATCACGTCAGGGCCGGTCTCCGCCGCACCGCAGGTGACTGAGTGGCGGAACTACAACCTCCACGAGCTTGAGTCGTGGATCGCTTCGCCGTCCGGCCCGGTGGCCCGGGAACTCCGCAAACTGCTCGCCAAGATTGAGCGTCTCGCCAAGCTGTACTGCCCGGTTGACACAGGCCGGTTGCGTTCCTCGATCACGACCGATCTGGAGCATGACGGCTCCGGATGGTTGGGGACGGTCGGCACGAACGTCGTCTACGCCAAGTACGTCGAGTTCGGCACGGTGCGGATGCGCGCCCAGTCGTTCCTGAGGCGAGCCGTCAACGAAGTAGCATCGTCACCATGACGGAGGAGTTGCTGCCACCAGACGCCGAGGGTGCCCTGAGGAACTACCTGCGGGCTGACGCTGGTGTGGCGGCACTAGTCGGCAACCGTGTGTTCTTCGGCTCCGACAACGCCGCCTACCCGTGGGTGGCGGTGCAACAGGTTGGCGGAGGAGTGTCATCCGTCGAGCAAGCCAACCTGACGACGCCGCTGTTGCAGATCGACGTGTACGGAGGCCCACGCAACAAGGCGGCCGCCTGGGGTGCGACTGCCGCGGTGATTGGCGCTCTCCGCAAACTGGAGTCGGCTCCGTGGAAAGACAACGCCACCAACCTGACCCTGTACGGCTCGACGGTGGATTGGGCGTGGCTCCCGGATCCGGACAGCGAAGTGGCCCGCTACACGATCACCGCCAACCTCACCGTCGCCGCCGCCTGACACAACATGCCTTGCAGGCGTCACCCGTCCGTGCGACACTGGTGGCGCTCCGGTCACCGAAGGAGGTGCCCGGGATATCCCGAAGGAGGGAAACGCTATGGCTGCTGGTGGCAACTCCGCCAACATTCATCTCGGTCCCGGTCGTCTCTACTACGCCCCGGTCGGAACCGCCGAACCAACTTCTGCCTCCACGGCTCTCGATCCGGCGTTCGTGCCGGTCGGGTACACGGAGGACGGAACGCAGGTTGAAACCGAGATCACTTCGGAGGCCGTCGAGGTCGCCGAAGAGTTGGATCCGGTCCTTTACTCGATGACCCGACGTGCGTCTCGCATCACGTTCGCAATGGCGGAAATGACCGTCAAGCGGCTCGCTCTGGCGATGGGTGGCGGTGCAGCACGCTCCGAGGTGGGTGGCGCGGCGACTCAGCCGTTCGTGTTCCCGGATCCGTCGAGCATCCAACCCGTCATGTTCGTCTGGGACTCCGCCGAGTCGCCCACCGACGCCAACAACCGGCGCTGGGTGATCTACCAGGCCCGCCCCTCGGGGACGATCACGACGCAACGCCGCAAGGCTCCACAGAAGGCCACCCTCCCGGTCACCTTCAACTGCGAACTCGCCTCCGGCCAAACCACACCAATCAAGGTGTGGCCTGGCCCCAACGGCAGGATCTGACCGGTGGTGGCGGCAGCCACCTTCCTGTACCGTCCCGAGGACGACACGTTGCGGCGACCGCCGCTCACGTTCGAGTTCGGCTTGTACGGGGAGGAGGAGTTCACCATCACCCCCACGCCGTCGCTCGGCGACTGCTTCGACTTGAAGGACGTCCCCGAGATCTCCGACTTCACGACGGAACTGGAGCAGGTGAGGATCCTCGCCAAGTTCATCCGCAAGATGATCGTGCCGGAGGATCGTCAACGCTTCGACGCCGCCCTGTATCGGATCCCGTCAACGCACGGTCACCTTGTGATCGAGTGCGCTGCTTGGATCGCCGAGAAGGTGGCCGAGTTCCCTACGACGCCTGCGGTCTCCTCCTCGGTTGGGCCAGAGACGCAGGCAACTGGCGTGCCCTCCAACTAGCTGTCGGGTGGTCGCGGGCGCTGGAAGACATTCCGGCGCTCCTCGGTTTCCGGCTGATCTACACGACGTTGATGGCGAACGTCCGGGAGGACGCACGCCCTGAGATCGACGCGCTGCTGGGGTTGGGTGACGACGCCGTTTACGATGAGAGCGACGGCGCCAGAGTGGCGGCCGCCGTGGCATCCGGGTTTGCGATTGGAGGTGAGGTGTGAAGATAGCTGACCTGTTCGTTCAACTCCGCCTCGACACCTCGAAGATCAGCAGCGACCTGAACAAGGCGAAGTCGGAGACCACCAACCAGGCGAAGGGTATCGCCAGTTCGATGACGCAGGTGTTGAGCGCGGTGGCGTTCGGCGCTGGACTCAAGAAGTCGATCGATGCCGCCTCCGACCTTAACGAGACCGTCTCGAAGACGAAGGTGTTGTTTGGGGAGGATGCCGCCGCCGTCATCAAGTTGGGCACAACCACCGCACAGTCGATGGGACTCTCCCAACGCGCCTACCTGGACGCCGCCTCCGGATTGAAGGGTCTCCTCGACAACCTCGGTCTCGCTCCACAGATGGCGACGGAATGGTCGCAGAAGTTGACGCAACTCGGCTCCGACCTGGGTTCTTTCTTCAACAAGGATCCGGCCGAAGCGGTCGCTGCGATCGGTTCGGCGCTCCGTGGTGAGTCTGAGCCGATCCGCCAGTTCAACGTGCAGATCAACGAGGCCGCCATCAAGGCGAAAGCTCTGGAGATGGGCCTGTACGACGGCAAGGGTGCGATCGAGGCGAACGCCAAAGCTCAGGCGACGCTGGCGCTCATCATGCAGCAGACGACCGCCGCCCAGGGAGACTTCGCTCGCACAGCCGATGGCGCGGCGAACAGTCAACGCATCGCCAAGGCTCAGATGGAGGATTCCGCCGCTTCGCTCGGCCAGAACTTCCTGCCGATCTACACGAAGGTCGTCCAGATCGTCGGTGTGCTCGCTAAGACGTTCGCAGCGCTCCCCGGCCCGCTCCAGGTCGCCGTGGTGGCGTTGGCTGCCGTGGTGGCGCTCGCCGGACCGCTCAAGAAGGTTTCGGATCTGTTCGGGACGTTCACCGAGCAACTCGGCAAACTGCCACCCGGTGCACGCAACGCCGGGATTGCTCTGGGCGCCCTGGGCGGGACGGTGCTGGTGGCGTTCGCTCTCCGGGCACAAGAGTTGGCGAAGGAAGCGAAGATCCTCGAAGACTCGATCCGCGGCCTGTCGGACGCCGCCACCAACAAAGAGGCCATCCAGGACTACTTCAGGGCGCTCCTGTTCTCGGGCGGGGATCTCGACAAGATTGTGCGCTCCAACGAGGAGGGAGCGAAGCGGATCTTGGAGATCGGCACCGCCTCCGGTATCGCCCAGGAAGGCCTCGACCAGTTGCGGGAAGCTGTCACCCGCTACGACGAGGAACTGCGGTCGCAGAACACGACGAAGGAAGACACGATCCGGGAGGATCACCGTCTGGCCGCCGTCAAACTCCAAGAGGTCGTTCCGGCAGTCGTGACGGAGGAGGAAGCGAAGAAGCGCCTGGAGGAGCAGGACCAGAAGAACAAGGACGCCACCGACCGCCTCATGGCGGTTATTGACGAAAACACGAACGCCTTCGATGAAGCCTCTAATGCCGCTGACGGGTTCCGGGAAGCTCTCGACAAGGTGTTCGGCGGGACGCAAGACCTGGAGGAGTCGCACCGAGACCTGCTGCAATCCATTGATGACGTGGGCGCCAGTCTGAAGGAGAACGGGAAGACCCTCGATATCACCACGGAGAAGGGCCGCAACAACCGTGAGGCTGTCGAGAAGCAAGCGAACGCCCTCATCGACTACGGCGTGGCGCTCGTCGGCTCTGGGAAGTCGAATCGGGAGGCCGCCGACGCCATCGCTTTCGGCACCGAGCAGCTACGCAACCAGTTGACGGCTGCCGGGCTGACGAAGGATGAGGTGGACGCCTACATCAACACGTTGGGTCTCACCCCGGAGAACGTCAACACCGCCATCAACCTTGCCGGAGACGACGTCGCCAGGGAACGTCTCACCGGTCTCCTCGGGCAGTTGGGCACCATCTCGCAGGGCGCCGCAGCGAAGATCCAGGCCGACATGACGAACGGGAACTGGGAGGCCGCCGAGGCGCGTATCAGGGAGATCGCCAAAGAGAAGCACATCATCCTCAACCTCGACCCGGGCACAGGTCTCCGGTTGCAGTTCGCTGCCGGGACTCAGCCGCTCGTCCGGTTCGGTTACTCGGCTTGGGGCGGATACTTCAACAAGGCTTCCGCCCGAATCGTTGGTGAGGACGGCGACGAGGTTGTGTTGCCGTTGACGAAACCTGACCGGTTGCGCGCCCTCCTGGCTGACCCTCGGGTGGCTGGGAGGGTCGGCTCCGCCCTCGCTGACGAGAGCGCCGGATCCTCGACCGTGACGAGCACGGCGTCGTACGCTCGTAACGTGACGTTCACCGGCGACTTCTATCAAGGACTCGACCTTCATCAGGCGATGGCGATCGCCAACTTCCTGCTGGCTGGCATGTCATGACCAGGCTCCAGGGACGCCTCGAAGCGTACGGGATGGTGCCGCTCCCACTGACACCCGAGACAGGCTTCTCGTTGCGTACCGTTGACAAGGGTGACCCGGAGACCCGAGAGGTTGTCTCCTACGCCGCGGACGCAGACGGAACAATCGACACCACCACTCACATCGGCGCCAGGGTGGTGACGTTGAACGTGACGATCACCCCGACCGATGGTGAGACCCGGGAGGAGAAGCGCCGCCGCCTCCGAGCCTTCACCGCCCCATCGCTCCGGCCGTACCTGTTCCTGTCCGAGGACGGCTTGCCGGAGGTGCGGGCGCAGATGCGTCGCGGCAACCCGTCGTTCAGCAACATCATCGACCGACCCGGGCGCGCCGACTGCATCGTTCAGTGGGTGGTTCCGGCTGGCGTGTTCGAGTCCGCTGACGAGCACACCCAAGACGTCTACGCGTCCGCTTCTGTGGCCTCGACTGCTGGCCGCACCTACCCGTTGACGTTCCCGAGGATCTACCCGGCCGCCGCTCCGCTCGGCTCCGCCACCATCTTCAACGCCGGCAACATCGACTCGTATCCGCTGCTCCGCATGTACGGACCGTTCAGCGAACCCGTCCTCGACATTCTGACTACCGGGAAGAGTCTTTCGTTGGTGGGGATCACGGTTGCCTCCGGCGACTTCTTGGAGATCGACACCCGCAAACGCACCATCCTCCTCAACGGCGACCCGACCGCCACCCGCTACGACAAGTTGGCGTTCCCCGCCTCCCGCTGGTGGTCGCTGCCGCCAGGGCCGACCGAAGTACGATTCCATCCAGCGACCTACACGCAAGGTGTCACCCGAACCCAGTTCGTGTGGCGCGACAACTACCTATGAGGAAAGCATCATGACCATTTACGTTCCGGGCTGGATGCAGGGAGGCACATACACCGCTCAACAGGACCGCATCAACAGTCGCGCCGCCAGCTTCGATGAGGGAGTGCAGGACCGCACCTCGTTCAAGGTGACCCAACGGGCAGCGGGCGCCAACATGACCGTGGACGTCTCCGCTGGGGTGGCGATCGTCACCGGAGACGACCAGGCGTTCCAAGGCAACTACGACGTCCTGTCGGACGCCACCGTTTCGGTGTCCGGGTTCGTCGCCACCTCCGCCAACACCCGCTACGACGTCGTCGGCATCCAGATCAACGACCCGAACGCCGGAGGAGCGGCAGGCAACAACGCCGTCCTGACCCGAGTCGCAGGCACGCAGGCCGCTTCGCCGGTCATCCCGACGATCCCCAACTCGTTCCTTCCTCTGGCGATCATCGGCCCGTTCACGACGTCCACGACCGCCATCACGAACTCGATGATCCATGACGCCTACACCGGCACCGGCCCGACTGGGGTGGCGGGGATGCGGTTGTGCGCCGGTTTCCGGGACACGCCTGGCGTGACGAAGGAGACCTACAACCCGGTCGCCCCGAACGGCTGGCTGATTGAGGACGGCCGCGCCGTCTCCCGCACCACCTACGCTGCCCTGTTCGAGCATTTCGGAACGGCGTTCGGCGCCGGGGACGGCTCCACCACGTTCAACCTCCCCGACTCTCGTGGCCGGGTGCTCGTGGCGCTCGACAATCAGGGCGGCACCGACGCCGGACGGCTCACCGCCGCCAACACGCTCGGCGGGACGGGTGGCGCCGAGTTGACGACCATCTCCTCAACGAACCTTCCGCCGCACGGCCACTCAATCGACCACGATCACGCTGCCGCCACAACCAGCACCGAATCGGCCACCCACACGCACTCCGGGACGACGGGTGACGAGTCGAACACGCACACCCACACCTCGATCTTCAACGACATTCTCCGCAACACTGGTGGAGGGTTGATCGTCCAGAACTCGGCGTCCGGCTACAACTACACGCCGGTCTCCGTGCAGATGGGTGCGAACAACACCGGTCACACTCACGCCTTCTCCAGTGGCGGCCAGTCGGCGAACCACACTCACAGCCTTGACCTTCCTCCGTACTCGGGGTTGTCGGGCGACGGAGCGTTCGCCAACCAGGCGATGACGAACATGCAGCCGTACATCATGGGTTACCGAATCGTCCGGACGTGACGCGTGGGGTTCCTGTACGACGAGGGCGGAGTTCAACTATTCGCTGAGGATGGCGTCACCCCGCTCTACGACGAGGGCGGCCCGGACAACCCGGGTTCCGACGTCCCCGCGCCAGATATCCCCACGGTCGATTGGACTTGGGTGTTGGGGTACGCGGCTCCGTTGACAACCGAGATCAGAGAGTTGACGGGCGCGTACGGGAGAAGCATCACCGCCCGCCTCGATGGGCCGTGGACGGCACAGTTCACGATCGACGGCCGCTCCGAGGAGGCAGCAGCAATCACGGCGTTGGCGACCGACCTGCACGTCTACCGGGACGGCATCAAAGTGTTCCGTGGGAGGATCTGCACCGAGTCCGACGCGGTGGACGAGACCCGGCATGTCACGTCGTTCACAGCGAAGGATTACCGAGGGATGCTCGGGCACCGCAGGATAGGGGTTGACGGGTTGACGTTCGTGGGTGAGGATCAGGCCGAGATCGCTTGGCAACTCGTCCGCTACACCCAACTCCTCGCCAACGGTAACTGGGGGATCACGAACGGTGTCGGCTCCACGTCCGGCACGAACCGAGACCGCACCTACGACCCGTTGAAGCCGATCCTGGACGCTATGACGGAGTTGGGGAACGTGGAGGGAGGGTTCGAGTGGGAGATCGACGCCAACCTGGCTCTCAACCGCTGGTTCCCGTATCGCGGCGTTCAGTCACCCGATATCCGCCTCGACTACGGAGGCCGCGTCACAGCGTTCACCCGCCTCCTCCAACCCAACGACTTCGGGAACTACGCTCTCGCTTCCGGCGCCGAGTCCACGTCGCCGACGTTCGCTGTTGGGGCAGGGTTGACGACTGACCCGAGGGGACGGTGGGAGGTGGCGACCAGCAACCCGTCGATCATCGAGCAGAACACCCTCCAAGGGAAAGCGAACTGGCTCCGGGATCAGGCGCAAGTGCTTCGCCCCGAGATCGCCGTGACGCTCGCCCCTGGGCGCTGGGGCGGGATGACCGACATTGGCCTCGGGGATCAGGTGAGGATGGGGTTGCAGTCCGGTCGCCTGGCGGAGTTGACGACGGAGCGGGTGGTCGAGATCACTATGGTGCCCGGGGACTCCGGAGGAGAAACGATTCGGATGGGGTTGGTGGCGGTATGACACTCGGTCAGAACGCCCCAACGAGCGAGGTGGAGCGATTCACGCAACGCATCGCTGACCTGACGAGCCGGTTGGAGGATCTGGAGCGTCGCCAGTCCGGCCGCACCACCCCGTGGGTCAACGTCACCTTCCAGGGCGCCCACGTCAACTTCGGCGGCAACACCCAACCAGTCCAGTACCGCAAGCAGGGCGACATGGTGCAGATCCGGGGATGCTTCAAGACTGGCGCGGTCGGCTCGACGGTCTTCACGCTCCCAGTCGGGTTCCGTCCGCCCCACCTGCTCGGGTTCGATGTCGTGTCCAACAACGCCTTCGGACGCATGAGTATCGTGGAGACCACTGGCGCCGTCACGTTGGACGTCGGCTCCACCGCCTTCACATGGATCAACTACGAGTTCTCGATCAAGGGGTAACTGATGACGAAGCTGTCCGATGGTGACACCCTCACCGACCTGACCGGCACCGAGCTTGTCCCGGTCATCACCACCCCGGGTGTGGCGGGAGGGAACGACAAGATCCCCGCCGCCAACTTCTTCACGACGACCGCCGCCCAAACCGGGATCAGTCAACGCCTCGCCACCGCTCTCTTCGCTGGAGCGAACGTCACCATCACCGACAACGGCGACGGGACGTTCACGATCAGCGCTGGCGCCGCCTCCTCCTACACCGACGAGAACGCTATGGACGCCGTCGCCGCAGCACTCGTCGCCGACCCAGGGTTCACGGTCATCACCTACGACGACACCGCCAACACGATCACCGTCGCCATCGACCCGTCCTTCAAGAACAAGCTGTCCGGTCTGATCCAAGCGAACGACGCGATCACCGCCACCGCCGCCGACGTGCGTCTCCCGGGGACCGCAGGAGCGTACGTCTCGGCAACCACTGGTGCTGGGCAGATCGTCACCGGGAACCTGACGGTCACCGCCCGCGTCAAACTGGACGACTGGACGCCTGCTGCCGACAACTCGATCTTCGGGATATACGGCGCCTCCGGCAACTTCGGGTTCCGGGTACGCGTCAACGCCACCACCGGCACCCTCTCCCTCATCCACAGCGTTGACGGAACCGCCGCCTCCACGGCAACCGCAACCGTCGCTTCTGGCGTCGCTGACGGCACATGGATCTGGATAAAGGTGTTCCGGGACGCCGGAGACGGAACCACTGACTTCTACTGGGCTGCCGACTCCGACACCGAACCGACGTCGTGGACGACGCTCACCCTCAACCGCGCCACAACCCTCGGCAACACGTTCGACTCGACGGCCGCACCGAACGCTGGCGCCTACAACTCGGGCACGACGTTGATGACCGGCAACTTGAAGCGGGTGATCGTCCGCTACGGCACGACCGTCACCGTTGACTTCAACCCGGCTGACTGGACGTCAGGCTCCTCTTGGGTTTCGAGCGCGACCGGGGAGACGTGGACGCTGCAAGGCGGAGCGAGCATCACCGGAGGAGGCTCCAACACCGTCGTCAACACGACGGCCAACTCCGACTTCGCTACGTTCCTCGCCAACTCCGGCATCCCGCTCGTCGCCCACGACACACTCCTCGTCCTCGCAGTCGGCTACGCCGACAACACGTCAGGCTCCGCCGTCAACTACACGTTCGACTTCCAGGTCAACGGCGTCACCCTGTTCACGTCGGCTGCGGTGAGCGTCCCGACCGGCGCCGGGAAACACCCGATCCTGTTCGCTGGGAGAGTCAACCTCAACACGAACGCCGGAGACGACTTGTGGTGCTCCGCCGAGTTGGCGGTCGGTGCAGCCGCTACAGCGGTGGCCGCCCCGGCTCTCGGCTCCCTGTCGATGGCCGCCGACCTTTCCGGAGGCCGCCAGACCGGCACCGCCCGCGTCGTCTCGTCCTCCTCCCCGAGCATCCCAGCGTTCACGACCGTCCCGGCGATCAAGGTGCGTTGCCAGATGGGAACAGCGAACGCTAACGCCAGCTTCACCCGTGGGTTCTCACAGTTGTACGTGGCGAAGGCATGATCAACGACATTGGCTGGTCGCAAGCGAAGCAGCGTGGCCGCTCCACTCTCACCGGCACCGGTGGTGGTGGTGGAGGCACCCCGCCGCCGACCGGCAACACGGCGACGCTCGGCGCCTCCCTGGGCACCTGCAACACTCGCCTCGGGTGGACGTGGACGCACAACGAGACCCGCAACACGACCACGAAGAACATGCTCGCCACCGCGGCCCGCATCCAGAACCAACACCTCATCGGGTTCGGTTCGACCGTCAACCCGCAACCCGGCGCCGGAGCAGCATACGACTGGACGTTCCTCGACGCCACGTTCGGGTTCCCAACCTCCTCCACCGGCCTGATGAGCGGAGCGACGGAGCGGTGCCTGACGGCTCTCGGTTGCCCTCCGCACATGCGCTCACCCAAGTCCGGCCAGACGTGGGATCCGATGGGGGTGCGCTCCGGGACGCAACTCACGTCGCTCTCCGAGTACTACCCGCCGAACCACTCGTGGTTCAACGAGTGGGGCGACCTTCTCGCCGCGGCGATGGCTCGCTACCCGCACGTCAAATACCTCCAGGTCTGGAACGAACTCAAAGGGTTCTACGTCACCACCCAATACGCCGGTTCGAGCGCAATCCCACCCGGCTCCGGTCTCCCCTCGGGCATCACTCCGCTCTCCAACCGGTGGTGGTACGAGGGCTACACCGCCATGTTCAACATCATCTGGCAGAAGGTCAAGGCGGTGCGCCCCGACGCCTTCATCGTCGGCCCGTACAACGTTCTCAACTCGTTGGCTTGGGACACCAGTTCGGACTGGGCAAACGACACGTTCCCGGACCTTTGCCAGGGTCCGTGGGGTTACCTCGACAAGAAGATTCTCCACACCCACCGCTACTTCCTGGCGAACTGCACCGGCCTCGACGCCCTGTGTAGCGACGTCCGGAACTTGACGAAGGACTCCGGCGCCACCTCCTACTACAACCCGGCGAGCATCCCGGGGACACCGGATCCGACGAACAAGTGGACGACGAACCCGGACGGTGGCACGCATGGCCGCTACTGGAAGGAGGGGCAGACCGTTGGCGCCTGGAACAACGGACAGAAGATCGTGGATTGGATCAAGTGGGTGAGGGATCTCGGCGCCTCCGACCCGAAGTATCAACGCTCCGTCTGTGACGCTCGCACCATCCCGGTCTGCTTCGCCGAGTGGTACGCATACGGGCAACGCACCCAGTTCAAGATGCCCGACCCGCACACCGGCAACTACTACGCCGAGGCCACCTCCAGCCACGCTGAGGAGACCGCAGCGTTCGCTTGGCACCACATCAAATACGGGATCATCCCTGGCGTCTACTACAACATGGCGTGGGAACCGGAAGGGAAAGTCCAGGGGAACGTCACCGACGCCGGGGACTCCAACCCGCTCGGCCTGTGGTATCAGAACGGCTCCGCCCAATCTCTCCAACCGACCGAACTCAAGGCGGTCTCCGACAAGTTGGTGGCCGAGTTCCCTCCCGGGACCGCTCTCACCGAGGTCGTCTCGAACGTCCCCGAGGTCATCGGTCTCGCTCACGCCACGAAAGTGATGCTGGTCTCCCGCTCCCCAACCCCGATCACCCTCACAATGGTCGATCCGGGGCACACGATCGACAACACTCAGGTGACGCTCGCCGGATACGAAGTCAAGCTCATCACCAGATAGGAAGATCTCATGGAACCACTCGACTCCCTTGACGCCGCAGCCTCCTCCATCGCTCTCGCCCGGGCGGCGGCCGTCGCTCAACAAGAGGCCCAGGCAGCGCTCCAGGCGCAATACGACGAGTTGAAGGCCGCCTACGACGCTCTCCTCAACCCGCCCGAACCGCCCCCGCCGCCGCCGCCTCCTCCTCCTCCTCCGAACCCTTCTGGTGAGCCGATGCCGACCGCCGACCTTCCCGGCTGGCGCCTCGCCTGGTCGGAGGACTTCAACACCCCGGCCGCCAAGGGTGAGATCCGCGCCAAGTACGGCGACAAGATGATGTTCTACCCGCCGAAGCCGGAGACCGCCTACTACCTCGACACGTCCCACCGCGGCCGCTACGAGACCAACAACCTGACCGTGGAAGGATCGAAGCTCCGCTACCACGTCCACACGACCGCTGACGGGATCCACCACGTCGGCGCCGTCCTGCCCACCTTGTCCCCGAAGGATTCGGTGCACGGCGCCTACGGCTCGGTTCCGGCTGGCCGGTTCGCTGTCCGCTGGCGCTCCGACAAGCTGCCGACCTACAAGGTGGCGTGGTTGCTGTGGCCGAAGGACGGGGTGTGGCCGAAGAACGGCGAGATCGACTTCCCGGAGTGCAACCTCGACGGCACGAGCACCATCAAGGGATTCATGCACGAGCAGGGCGCCACGTCCGGCTCCCAACAGCAGAGCGTGAAGTCAACCGCCACACCCGGTAGCTGGCACACGTGCGTCATCGAGTGGGTGATGGGGAAGTCCTGCAAGTTCTACCTCGACGGAATCCTCATCAAGACGATCACGTCGTTGGTGCCTGCGACGCCGATGCGGTGGACGTTGCAGACCGAAACATGGCTCGACCGGGACGCCAACAGCGCCTACAAGCCGATCGACAACAGCGCCGACGGGTACGTGGAGATCGACTGGCTGGCGTTCTGGGAACCTGCCGCCTGATACCGTATTGGCATGGCGAGAGCAGCGTTCCTAGAGGCTGACGCGGAATTCGAAGGGGTTGGCGCCCATCCGTTGAACCCGAGGTACGATCCGGTGGACGAGGACGGCTACTACGAGCAACTCGAACCCGCCCCGTACAACCATCCGGCGCTCTATGCCGCCCGGATGGAGTTGGCTCTCGGGGAGGCTCCCGAGTTCCAAGGGCACGACGGCTCCCACTATCAGGTTGAGCAGGGACTCCGGGCAGGGCAGATCCCGCCAGTCAATCTGGTGGAACTCGCTCAGGCATCACAGATCGTCTGGTGGAAAGCGACCCAGTCGGTGCGGTACGTCGATCCGACGTTCGCCGGGATCTGGCTGGAGGCCGAGGCACTGTTCCGCTATCGGATGGCGTACCACTGGCTGTCATCCACAACCGATCCGGTCGCTCAAGCCGAGCACCTCATCGAGATCCTCGACGCCCTGGGTGGCCTCGGTCCCGGCGACGGGGTGATGATCGACGCCGAAGAGGCCGGAGTGACGGAGGGGAAGTGCGTCGCGTTCGCCGAGACCATCGAGGGGCACTACCGCCGCCCGTGCGTCTCCACCTACTCCGGTCTGTACGTGGCTGGCGGCTCGATCTGGAACAGCGACGAGATCCGGGAGGGGAACTACGGCCACCGGCCGATGCATCTCGCCGCCTACGTCACGAAAGCCCGCCTCCAGTTCCTCATGCGGCAACGCAACGCCAAACCGTATGACGCCTGGCAGTACTCCAGCAACGGCCCAGTCCCGGGCGTGGTCGGGCGCGCCGACATGAACACCGAAGTGAGTTGGCCCGCCTACGATCTGATCTGCTCGTTGCAGCTACCCGACCAACCCGAGCACCCGCTCCCCGAACCAGAACCCGAACCAGAACCCGAACCAACCCCGACGCCACCGTCCCACCCTGGAGGAGACATGTCCGCTCTCATCACCCCGATCCGCGTCTACGACTCTCGCAACAGCCACCAGCATCAGCCTGGGGAGACGTTCTACGTTCGGCTCCCGGAGAAGCCCGCCGACCGGGCGGCAGCGATCGTCAACATCACCGTCGTGGAACCTGCCGCCTCCGGGTTCCTGGTGGCGTGGGGCGACGGCCCACAACCCGCCACCTCCAACCTGAACATGCACGGAGACACCGACGCCAACTTGGCGGTCGTGCCGGTCGGCGTAGAGGGAGGAATCAACATCTTCACCTCAGGCGCCACGCACGTCCTGATCGACTTGCAGGGTTGGGCGTGACGCCGTACATCATCTACTACCCGCCTCTCGCTTGGGTGATGAACGTGGTGGCCGACAACGCGTCGCCCTCGCTCACGGTCCCGGTCTTGGCGTTCGCAGGGGTTCTCGTCGCCGCCCTCGCCACCTACTTCGGGACGAAACTGACCCGCTCCGGGAAGATCGCCAACACCGACGCCGCCCAACTCTGGGAGGAGTCCAAAGCCATGCGCGGTGAGCTACGAGACGAGGTGCGAAGGTTGACTGACGAGAACCGGAACTGCAAGGAACGAATTGAGGTGTTGGAGACGGAGAACGAGCAACTCAAGGCTCGGGTCGGGACGTTGGAGTCCGAGAACGGTGTCTTGAAACGGCGTATCATGATCCTGGAGGAGCACGATGACAAACAGTAACCTCGGTGACTCGACGGAGCACGCCGAAGAGGTGATCGCCCGGGCGGAGGCCGTCGAGCAACGCCTGGAGGACAACCCCACTTTCAAGAACCTCAACTCCGGGTTCGCTCGCCTCAAGATAGTCAGCACCATCCTGATCTTCGTGGTGGTCGTGTTGGCGGTGGTGGTGGCCGGGTTGACGTACACGTACGGGAAGCTGGACCGCACCCAAGAAACCCAGCAGGACCGGTGCGAACTCAACAACCGCAACAAGGCTGGTGAGCGCGAACTGTGGGCTTTCATCCTGGGGATCCCGCCAACCACGCCGCAAACCCCGACGCAGGACGCCAACCGGGCGAAGCTGGCGGAGATCATCAACAGGGTCTACGCCGAGTCGGATTGCTCCAAACCTTCGTGACGGTGAGCTACTGTGAGTGGCATGACCTCACTTAAGCTGTGGCTGGTTGACACCGCCGAGCGCGCTGGCTCGACGTTCGTCCAAGCCCTCATCATGTTCCTCCTCGTCGCCGGACAAACCGACCACTCGGAAGGGTGGACGAAAGCGGTCATCGCAGCGATCTTCCCGGCTGTCGGTTCGGTGATCTTGAACGCCGTCACCACGTTGACGCTCCCGACGATCACGAACTACTGGGCTGACGTTGCCATCCGCATCGGCCGGACGTGGATCGCCACTGTTCTCGGTGCCGCTCTCGCCGACCAGTTCGACTTGTTCCAGACGTCGAGTTGGAAGGCCGCCGCAATCGCCGGCATGGGCGCCGTCCTGGTCATCATCAAGTCCGAGTTGGCTCGCCGCTCCACCGACAAGCGTGTCGGCGTGCCGCTCACTCCGGCTTCGTTGGTGACGGTGACCGGCGCCGAACCTGTCCTTGACATCTGACCTGGGAAACTGTCGCCTCTAGTTGACAACTCCTCGAGGAGGGGTAAACTGAGAGGGTGCCGAACCCCGCCCGTTGCCTACCAAGCGACCACTGCTACCACGACAGTCCGCACGCAGGTGTTCTGGTGTGCTGCCAGTGCCACCACACCCGCAGCGACCCGGTAGATGACGCCCCAGTGGAGACTCCGCTCACCAGGCCACTCCAATGCGACTGCCTTACCTGTCGCTCCCAGTCCCAATCCTCCGTCAACCGAGTGCCGGATCCTCTCCCGGCCTGCATCGACTGCGGCGAGCCGTCCCGTGGAGCGGATGCGTTGGAGGTGCCGTACTGCGACGAGTGCGCCCTCGATCTCGACGTGCCGGGATGGGTGCGGTGGGAGGAGCGTGAGACCGCCGAGGAACGACAAGCGGCAGTGGAGGCAGCCGCCGAGCGCCGTCGTCGCAACGACGAGAGCGAGAGACGGTTCTCGTGGCCGCCGGTCCAACGCGTCGTAGATCGAGACCCATCTCGACCGCGTCCGTCTGAGGTGATCCGTGACCGCATCGTCGGGCGCCTGACGGAATCCGGAGTGCAGGGTTGGGGTCATCTTGACGTCACCGTTCCCGTCCCTGTGCCCCCGCTCACCACTTCGGTGATCCGAGCGAGTCTCACCACCCGCTACGGGACGCTCGAATCCACGTTGCCGGTGCTCCACGCAGCAATCGTTGACGGCAGAGCAATCGACTACGCCGCCGCCGAGTTGGCGAACCTCCTCCACAACGGATTGTTGGACGCCCAACTGGACAGACCTTCTGTTCGCCGCATCTCCGCCTCGGTTCCGATCTCGGCTTCGCTGCTGGCCGAAACCGAAGCCGACCGGCCGAACTACACGTGGTCATGGGTGACCGAGGCGCTCCGGCGCTCCCCGGTGGCTGGAGGTGAGGTAATCTAGACCCGAGAAGTCAACCGAGACCACCACGAAGGGAGTCACCATGAGTGACCCGTCCGCTGTCCCCGCCGTTCAGGATCTGCACCCTGTCGTGCAAACCATCAGCAACGCTCCCGCTCTCTCGCTCCTCCGCCGCGCCGTCGTCGGGGTGCAGGCGATCGCCGAACACTACAAGGGAGACCCGTACGCAACCGGCGCCGCCCTCGTCCACCTCGACACGTTGATGCGTGACCTTCGCTCGGTCGTCGCCGACTTGAAGCGGTGGACCGCCGACCACATGCCCGCCAAGCAACTCGTCATCGACAACCTCGGCGTGCTGGAGAAGTCCGGGGAGGGGACCGTCAACACGTGGGACGACCTGGCGACGATGAACGCCGTCATCCAGTGGGCTTGGAGAGAAGGAAAGATCAACGGACCTGGAGACGTGGCGCCGGTCCTGTTGCAGTTCTGCCACATCGACTATTGGAGGAAGACACCCATGAAAGACGCCGGAATCAACTACGGCCCTGACCGCGACGAGGACGGTGAACCCATCGAGGGCACCGAACTCGTCCAAACCAAGTACGGGCAACCGTCCGTCCGGATCGTGAGCCGCAATGACCACTGACCTGACCATCATCCCGGGCGGCAACGAACCACCCGTCAACCCCGAAGCCGTCAGCATCGGCATCGCCCTCGCTCGCCTCATCGGCGAGATGCCCTCCATCGGGAAGGACGAACGCTCCGAGGACTCGTATGGCGGCTACCGCTACCGTGGCATCGAGCAGATCACCCGTGAGGTGCAACCGCTCCTCGCCAAGCACGGCATCGTCGTCGTACCGCAGGCCCGCCTCCTCTCCCACACTCCGGCAGCCGGTATGCGGGACAACTGGACTGACATGGTGCTGGAGGTGACGTGGAAGGTGATCGGCCCTGACGGGACGTGGTTGGAGGCCCGCACGATCGGGGTCGGCCGCGACGGTGGCGACAAGGGTGCGAACAAGGCGATGACCCAGGCGTACAAGTACCTGTGGCTCGACCTGTTGTGCATCTGCGACGCCGAAGACGACACGGACGGTAACAACTACGACGCCCACCGCGCTACGGAAGGCCGCTCGACCGGCTCAGGTGGCCGCTCGTCAACGAAACCGACCCGCCGCACCCAAGGGACCGCCAAGACGTCAGAGAGCGATTCTGCGCCTCCTGCGGAGCGTCCCGAGCCGACGTACCGCACCGCTCAGGAGGCCGCCATGCGGGCAGCGCTCAACGCCCTGACGAAGGAGGCCCGGAAGCTGTGCATAGCGGCGTTCAAAGAGAAGTTCGGGACGACGCTCTCCGACCTGTCAACGGAGCGCCACCAGGAAGCCGCCGAGTGGCTCTCGGACTACCTCGCTGACGCTCCGCCTGCCCCGGAAGGCGGTGATGCGTCGTGACCGACGAGTTGACCCCGGAGGAACAGGCTGACATTGACCGTGCGCTGACCCTGTACCGGAACCGGAAGACGTACGGCTGGTACTACTTCGAGACGTCCCGGCCGCGTGGCGGGAAACCGGAGACCGTCAAGCCTCCCAAACCGGTCAAGGCGAAGGCTTCGGCCCGCCGCCACACCATGATTGACGTGGAGCGGTGGGCTGACGACTTCGAGAAGACGTTGGCGGTGGCGCTCGCTGGGTTGATGATCCGTCAGGAGCGTGCTGAGCGGCTGCCCACCCCGGAAGGGATGGGCGCCACCCATGTCACCGACCACCACAGTCGTACCTGGGAGGATATCCCATCGGCGGCTGTGAGAAACGGTCAGGCGTCATGAAGGTCCGCACAGCACAGTTCGTGATGGTCCCGATGTGGGTCGTTGAACACCCTGACGTGAAGGGCAACGGGACTCGGTTGGCGGTGTACGTCGGTCTGCGGGCGGTCGCCTGGGAGAACCCTGACAAGTCGTGGCGCTCGATCCGGGCGCTCGCTGTTGCCGTGGGGGACGTCGTCGGGTTGACGGAGGAGGGGTGTCGCTCGCATCTCACCGCCCTGTTGAAGATCGGCGCCGCGGTGCGTGACGGCGACCTGTTCCTCCCGTCCGACGAACCCGAAATGGGTTTGAGAACGGGTGCCGCTACACCCAGTTCGGGTGCCGCTACACCCGAATCTGAGATGACACCTTTACTTACTAGAGATAGAGAGAAAGACTCTCCTACGGAGAGTCGCGTTGGGTTAGGGGAAACCCGCCACCGAAAAGCTCGGGACGTCATTGACGCGTGGTGGAAGTGGTACCGGGAGACGAGCGGTCACGCCCCGATGAGCAACTACCACGCCGCGATCAACGTCGTCGTCAAAGCTCTGGAGGCTGGCTACGAGGTGACCGAGATCAAACGTGCCCTCGCGTCCCTCGACACGTCAACCCTTTCAACCCATGCTTTGGAGCGTGCGTTGACACGTCACCGTGTTGACAACGCCTCCGCCGCCAGGGCTGGGGCGCGCTTGAACGAACTGAGGGACGCATGACCCGCGACGACGTCAAGAAGGTGATGGCCGCCGTGCAGATCCTCTGGCCTCACTCGCCGCTCTACCCGAACGGTCACGCCAGTCTGGCGGTGGACGTGTGGTTGACGATGCTCAACGACCTGGACGCCGACGCCACCCTCGCCTGCGTCCAGTCGCTCGCCGCAGACGGCCGAGAGCACGCCCCAGCGGTCGGCCTGATCCGCTCCCGAACAGTGGAGACGGTCGCTCGGTTGACCGGAGGGGACGTGCCATCCATCGGGCAGGCCGTCGAGGAAGTGATGCGAGAAATCAGCCGAGTTGGCCGCTACGGCTCACCCTGCTTCTCCCACCCCGCCATCTCCACCGCCGTCACTCAGCAAACGTGGTCGGCGCTCTGCAACAGCACCAACATGGACGTGACGTTGGCGATGTTCCGGCGCATCTACGAGACGCACGCCACCCGCTCCCAGCGCGAGATGAGTCTGCCCCCACAAGCCCGCAACGTGTTGAATGGGGTCGGGATCCGCAGCATTGAGGAGGTGACCGGTGGCTACCGAGGAGACGAAGGCTGACACTTCGCCGT
>Ga0070701_10000004_pt1 | contig 58503 bp, 95 predicted proteins | sample KBSK5102metaG_FD_65451 | JGI IMG/M metagenome (GOLD analysis project Ga0070701, IMG submission 65451) | Corn, switchgrass and miscanthus rhizosphere microbial communities from Kellogg Biological Station, Michigan, USA - KBS K5-10-2 metaG | ecosystem: Host-associated > Plants > Roots >... | reverse complement strand
CTTTTTACAGACCAGTTCACGATCCGTGCACACTTCGATTTCGATGGCCTTGTTGATTGGCCTATGAAGCTCGAAGTAGTAATTGGTGAACTTTTTCGTGAAGCTGCCGAGTTGACGCGCGGCTTCTTGTAATAGCGATTTCGAGTCGAAGATCCAGAGTCGGAGTGTCTGTTGACCCATGACCGGGAAGTCCGGCCTGGACTCGAGAAACTCCGCAGCTTGGCGGAGTCCGTCAATCAACTCTTGGTTGTTATTGGGCATCGTCATAATCCTGGATCCGCATCCGACGTCACGTGATTGCCATCCGAGGCGCCGCCGTAATCCGGTTCGGTGTCGTAGGTGTTTTCGATCTCGTCGATTTCGGGTTTGTAGAAATCGGCCTGGATCGTGGCTTCGCTTTCGAGAGCCTCACGATCGCGGATCCGTCGATACGACGAACCGTAACGACTGATCCGGCGCACGCGCTTCATACGGATTTCTCCCGGCGCATCCGCTCCGGCGATACGCCGATCAATTCGAGTGAGGCTTTCATCTGGGCTTCGAGAAGTTCAGGCGCGCATTCGACGCGTGCGGCATTCTGGGCCTCGCGGAGGGAACGCAGTACAAAGCCGAGCGATCGCGAGACCATGTTGAGGTGATCCAGTTCGGGGCCGTCCTCGGTCCGGTAGAGCGTTTCAGCGATCGCCGCGATCCGCTCATCCAGGCGTTGAACGTCTTCCAAAAGGGCCTGGTGCCGATAGAAGCGTTCGATGGGGAGCATCGGAACGGACATGAAATCCCCTTACCGTCGGGCTAATTTGAAAACTGTTCGAAAATGAGGAGCCGTCGGAGCGGGCCTACCAAGCACCGCTTTCCAAGCTCCCCCTCTTTTTGTCAGGCTTCAGTTTTTCTTGCCGTTTCGGATCAGATCCGCCGCGGTCAAACCCAGCGGCCGAAGGATGTCGTCGACCGTCCGGATCTTGATGGTCGCGGAGCCGCGCAGCCATTCGCGCAACGTCGGCACGCTCACGTCCGCACGCCGGGCCCACTCTTTGATGTCCCAGTCGCGCTCTTCCGCCAAGCGTTTGGCACGCTCGACATCGAACTGGATGCTGTCCGCCCGAACCACATTAATGACCATGTCTAAAAATTAACATTGTTCAAAAAACGACGCAACAAAAATTTTTACACCGCGTGTCTTTATTTATGGCACTATCCGTTTCCATGGCTTTTAAAGACGTTTTGCGGTTTCTCTTCGAGCGGGCGAAGGCGGAGGATCCGAGCTTGACCCAAGAGAAATTCGCCAGGCGCCATCAAATCCCGCGAGCTGAATTCAACCAGATGCTGAGCGGCGCCTACGTGCCGACCGCGAAGACGATAGGTAATATTTTCAAAGTGGAAGGCTATGATCTTCAGGACTGCATTGAGCTTCCCGAGATGCGGGCCGAGCGAGATTCCCATGTCAGCATCGTGGAAGATTTGCTGAAGCGGAACGAGATTGTCGTCGAGTTACTGAAGGAATACGTCGAGTTTCTCAACTGGAAGCGCAATCGTGACCGCCTTGAGCCCCTCATAGAAAGCCAGTCCGAAGCACGATCCCCGCCGCGAGCGGTGCGAAAACAGCGGCGCGTGATCTAGAGAATCCAGTATGGTGGCGGAACAATCACCATAATGGCAAACCAAAGAAGTGATGCCCACTTTCCTCACGCGCCGCTTTCCGAGCATCCTGCCGCAGAGTTTCATCATCAGCTAGGTCAGAAATCCCAACGCGATCAAAATGTCTTTATTCGGGAGCGAAGATGAGGTTCCAAACCTGATCCAATCGCATACAGTGTTGTTTATCGAACAGTGTAGTAAAGCTAACAAGGTGGCAAATTTAGCGCAAGAAAAATTTTTCGGTATGCTACCTGTGCCTTTTTGCAGTTGGACCAATTGGCACGGGAGTTATCTTGGCCGATTTCAAAAACATTTTGGCTTGGCTATATGAACGCGCTGTACGTGAAGGTCGGGCACTTACGCAAGAGGACTATTCCCGCTTCTGCGATTTATCTCGCGGAACGGTCAATCAAATCCTGACTGGTAAAGAGATCGCTTCCGCCAAAACGATCGGCAGTGTCTTCAAGGCGGAAAAATTACCAATCGATCAATTGATTGAACTACCAGCGGAGATGCAAGGAGAACGGTCACCGTATCTCCGTAAAGCGGAGGTACTCATCGCGCTCAGTAATGAGTTTGGCGAGTATTTTCGGGCGGAAATCGAAGATAAATACGCGCGTTATGGCCCGAAGCCGCGGCCGGTTCCAACTCGTGAGCAAACAGGTAATCTCATGAAAAAGGAAAAGAAGAAATCGGGTACGGACCAGGGGTGACGGCGCGTGTCGTCTCGTTGAAGGAGTGGCGAGACTCCCATCCGCGGACGAAGATTTGATTTCACGCGCCGTTTTCTTGGAAATCGGGCCTCCTGCTCCTCCCGCTTTACAAAGACAAGAGACGAATATTTGCAGTGAAAACGGACATGGACGACCGTTATCTCAACTGAAAAATTTCTTGTCTTGACTTCTTCAGTGCCCCTTCACTAGAGTCCCTCTCGGCCTACCAAGCCCGCCTTTCAACTTCCCGCCAGATTTGTGTCTCACTGAAAACTGAAAATGAATAAGACAGCCGATACCAAGCCGAGTCCGAGCAGGCGACTGTTGAGCGCGCGCGAAGTTGCGGAGCAATTAGGTATCGGCTATCAGGCGGTTCTGGATTTGATTCATGCCGGCGAGCTTCCGGTTGTGCGCGTGCCAGGCCGGGTAGAGCGTGAGGATCGCCGCCGGATCGGCCCGCTGGAATTGAAGGCGCGCCGTTCACATCGGATCGATCAAGTGGACGTGGATCGATTGATCACGAGTTGGAAGATGCAGGATGCGCCGGAAAAAGTTGGCATAAAAGTTGGCATAAATGACTCGTCGGGGACCACGCAAACCCATGAAAAGCGGTATGCCCGAAAAAATGCCAATTCCAGCGAGACTAAGGTTAAACCCAACTGGTACAAAGAGTTCACCACGACGCACTAGCGGTTTCCTAAACCGTTGGTCGGGGGTTCGATTCCCTCCGGGGCTATTTGATATCAGTGGTTTAGCTCTTAGACTCGCCGGAATTGGCATAAAAACGGCCGGTTTTGGCATAATTCGCGTCCAGCCGTTCGCGGAGCACGTCGAGATCGGACTGAGACACGATGTCGTAACGCTCCGCCGTCTTCGCATCCAGCCAACCGACCGCCGCGCGAGCGACGCCCGGCGGCGTTCCCAATCGCACCAGATTCCGGTAGGCCGTTCGGCGGAAGTCGTGGAAGTAGACCGCGGCCCTGCAGATGAGCACTGGCTCGCCTTTCTTTTTCCCGCGCTTATAGAGAACGGGTACCAGCACGAGCTGCCCTTTCGCATCGCGCTTGAAGAGCGTCTTTCCCTTCTCGTCGCGCTGAACGGATCCATCCTCATTCAAGAGCGGGACGGCTTGCTGTTTGGGAACCCAGCGTACCGGCAATCCCGCTTTACGGCAGGCCGTCGTCCAGGCTTTATCGAAGCGCGTGATGCCGCCCCCGTCTGGCGTGCGGAACAGTCGCATTCCGGGAAAGGGTTTTTTCGGCCAGATGCTTTTCAAAAGAGCGCGGAGTTCCTTCGTCATCGGAAACGTCCGTCCTTTTTTGTTTTTCGTCTCACCGGGATCGAGTCGCACCGTGCCGGCTTCAAAGTCCACATGCGCGAGCGTGCGCGTCATCACTTCCTGATGGCGCCAACCGGTGATGTAGCCGAATCGCGCCGTCGGCACCAGGTGCGGCGGCAGATGCCGGCAAACGGCTTCGAGGTTCGACAGCTCAAAGTAACCCTGCCGCGGCACGCCCTCCTCCAGCATGTTGATATGCGGAACGACGTGGACTTTGGCTGGGGTGGCTTTTCTGGCGAGCAGAAAGGCGCGGCGGGCGGCCTCGAGTTCTCGCTTGATGGTCTCCGTAGCGGCGCCTTCGCGACGGCGATGGACGACGTAACGCGTAAAGTCGGCAGTCGTGATCTGGGCGGCGCGTTTGGTTTGCCCGAAAAACGGAATCAGGTGCAATCGGTATCGGCCTTCGATATCCGGCTTCGATGGGAGCTCGCGCGCCTCGTAGTCGTTCACCACGTCCGCGCAGAGTTCCATGAACGTGACCGTGTGCGGTTTCGATGTGGTGGGAATCCCTTCGGCGATGGCGCCCTGACGGATCGCCTTAATCCGTATCGCCTCCGTGAGGGCATCTTCGGGAGTGGGACCCGTGATGGTTTCGAATTGCTGCTTACCTTGCGCGTTCGTGTAGTGGATGCGAAACGAGCACTTGCCGCGCTGGGTTATACCTTTGGGAAATTGAGAAGCCATGCGGGTCCCGCCTCCAACGGGATTTCGTATCGGCGAGGCCTGAGTGACGAGGTTGAGCGTCACTCGGGCCGCGGGCATTGTAAGTCAGGTTTTTCAGCAGGGCGAGTGTTTCTCTCCTTGTCCCTGGGCGACGGGGTTTGTGGACCTTTCCCGTCGCCCGTTTTTTTTGGCGCCGGCGGTCGATGCTGCCGGTGATGTAGTAAACGCTGCGAACTGAGATCGACGGCGCGTTATGTACCGGACCATCACGTCTTCGTTCTGGACCGATCCAAAGGTCCGTCAACTACCGCCGCTCGGCAAACTGCTCTTGCTCTATCTGATCACCAATCCGCACACGCACGTCTCTGGGATTTACATCCTCCCGCGGGCGGTCATGCATCATGAAACCGGTCTTTCGCTCGCAACTCTGGATACCCTATGCCATACCCTATCCGGGCTAGGAATCTGTGAATTTGACCCTGCAAAAGACGTCATTTGGGTCCGACACATGATGTCCTACCAGGGACAAGGGGACAAACACTGCCGCAGCGCTGCCTTTCATATCGCCGAAGACCTGCATAACTCGTTTCTCTGTAAAGCGTTCCTTGATTTTTATCCGGCTGTTAAAAAGTACGTGCCGGCTGCCGTTCTCGATCTTTTTGCTAGGGGTATCGATAGGGTATCCGAAGTTGGCCCTCCTGGTTCCCGTTCCCTGGTTCCTGGTTCCCGTATCCTGGTTCCCGATCCCGTTCCCGTTCCCGATAGAAGACGTATACATAACTCTTCTACTGAAGATACGGCGCCTGAAAAGCGGGCGCCGCGCCCTCGCGACCAGGCCGCTGATGTTTTCGCCGAAAAACACCTCGAGCACACCGGGATTCCCTATGTGTTCGAGCCGCCGAATTTCGTCATGCTGGCCAAACTTCGAAAAGCCTGCGGGACACCCGCGCGCGAACCGCCACCCGACTGGGATCGCGCCGTCGTGAATTATTTCGCCTCGCCGCTCGCGCAATACAGCCTGTCGGACCTGGCGAATCCCAAACGCTACGCCGTGTTCAAAAATTCCGCGCTCGATGAATTCAACAAGCAAGTGGTACACGCCGGGAGAAATGGCAATGGCCGATTCGAAAGCAAAGGGGAAGCCCTCATCCGTAAACAACAAGAGCAAGATGCCCGAGTTGATCAAGTCCTTCGTGGGTCAACTCGCGATGGGACTCGGAGTAGTGATTCCAGCAGCGCGGACCCTCCTGTACATCCGCGCCTTGTCGGATCTGACTGAATCCCAACTCGCTCACGGTTTCGAAAAGGCATTGCAATACTTCAAGCCGGAATTCGGCAAGACGTTTCCGTTGCCGGCGGAAATTCGAGAGTGGGCGTACGAATGGCGCCCACAGACCATCGATCCGTCGCGCGCCATCCTTGATCGCGGCGCGAAGCCAGCAGGGTGGGAGCAACTCGAGCCGGGCGAACTGGAACAGTGGCAGCAGGAAGCGCGCGAGCGCGCCGACAAAATCGCGGCGGATATCGAAACCCTTTCCAAGAGCGATCAACTGGGACCGCCAACCACGCGTGGGGACGACTCGCCCGCCGAAGCCGAACGCCGGCGGATAGCCCAGCTCGAGGCGTTCTGGAAGCGCAACAAACAAGCGGGTGAGGTATGAGCGCTCTCTCCTTCGGCCTGGGCTGCCGCGACGAGTCCCGCGAATCGATCGAATTCACGATTCACGGACAAACCTACAGTCTGAAAAATTCACGGATTATTTTGCCCGTGAAGACCATGCATGGCCAACCCATCGAGAAGGGATCGAAATGCCCGCACTGTAAAAAACCTCTCGGCATGATGACGATTCCGAATGAGAAAGCCAAAGCGTTCGAGCAAGCGTTTGAGGGACAGCTTCCCGCAGACGCGAAACAGCGCCTGTTGATGCCGGTCCGTGCGGATATCGAGATTTACTATCCCACCAACCTGCAGGATGTCGACGAGGCGTTGACTCTCGATTGCATGCAGCGCTATGGAGTGATCGGCAACGACCGGCAGATTGTGGCGAAGTACGTGATCAAACGGATCGATAAGGCAAATCCCCGCGTGAATGTGAAAGTCAATCCCGTGAAGTGGGACCGCAGCGGCCGACAGCCCAGCATGTTCGACGACGAGTCCGCGGCGCCGGAACTTCGGGAGGTGGTTTAGTCAAACCATGTGTGTGACCTGTAAAACCATGATCGATACCGGGCTTCACGAAGATGTCTGTGGGTGTAGTTGTCATAAGCACGGGATCGATGTCGATAAATATCTCCAGCCGATCGCCTGCGATATTCGGGAGCCGATCGAATGAGCATGAACTACTGGCATCAAGGGCGCATGCTCTTCGCGCTCGCCCGCTATTTCGATTGGTCCAGCCAGCGGATGATGTCGCAGTTTGCGATCGATGGCGGGATCGCGGACCTGGTATTCGTGTCGCGCACCGGCTATGCGACGGAGGTGGAAATCAAGATCAGTCTCGCAGACTGGAATGCCGATCTACACAAAGCGAAGTGGGATCAGGATCGCCAGCACATCGCACGATTTTTCTACGCCATTCCCGAGACGTTGGAAGAGCGCATTCCGGACTGGTTGCCGGCGTATGCGGGTCTGCTGGTCGTCCGTCGTTCCGGGACCTCGGGTCGTAATTTCGATCAGGTCTCCGAGCTCCGCGCGGCGCATCGGCGGCCGGCAAAGAAACTCTCGGAGCGTGACCAGAACATCATGTTCCGTTCCGCGTATTACCGTTTTTGGCGGCAGGAAATGCGGTTCTGGCAAAAGCGGTTGTTTCATCGCGAATGCGGGGTGGTGTGATGATTCGAATCTTTCCGCGCCGGACGCACTGGTCGCCAGCGGATGAACTCGCGTTCTATGGCCCGCCGCCGCTTTTCCGTCCGGGCTCACGGGCGACGCCGGTACGTGTCAGTGTCACCTTCAGCTGGGACAAAAAGCGCGCCGAGGCCCTTGCCCGCGATTGGGGCCAATACTACGACGACGTCCAGGTCGGCGGGCCCGCCTACCATTCGCTGCGCGTACCATCGCCACTCGATGAATTCACGCCCGGCCGTTTTATGAAAGAGGGCTGCACCATCACCAGTCGCGGCTGCCCGAAGGCCTGCACATACTGCGGCGTCTCGTCGTCGGAGGGCCCGCTGCGCGAAGTGACGATCAAGCCGGGGTGGATTGTGCAGGACAACAATCTCCTCGCCTGCTCCGAGAAACACGTCCGGGCCGTCTTCCAAATGCTACGGGCACAGAAGCGATGCGTCTTTTTCAACGGCGGACTCGACAAGGATTACCTGCGAGACTGGCATCGCGCGGAGTTCGATGCGGTCCGGATCGGCGAGCTTTGGTTCGCATGCGATCGTGTGACAGACCTGCCGCGACTCGAGCGCGCGGCCCGGATTCTTCAAGGGATTCCGAAGAGCAAGCTCCGGTGTTACGTGCTCCTCGGGTTCGAAAACGAATCCCTGGGAATTGCGGAAAAGAAAGTCGAGCGTGTGTTTGAACTCGGCTTCATGCCGTTCACGCAGCTGTATCAAGGCGAGGAGATCCAGGTCTACTCAAAGGCTTGGCGGGATCTGAATCGCAAATGGGCGCGGCCGGCGGCGTATATGTCTAAGACTGATCTTCAACCGAATTTCTTGTCACAGCTCGAAACGCCGGCATGCAAACCCCTTGACAGCCGTGCTATTCAAGGAAACATTGACCGTGATATAGAGTAAAGAAAACACGGAAATGCAATGAATCGCATCCCCACAACCTAGAAGAGATCGCTGAAACTCGGTACCAACAAGCGTTTTCCACACCACAAACTTGTCTCCGAATCGTCTGAAACACCGGCAGGTGAATGCCAAGAGCCGCGCGATCCGCCAGGAACTCGCTCAGTTGCACGCGAAGGCCGGAACAACTCCAAGGCATCGCACCGTCACGATTGACGATGTCTGCTGGATGGCGAGGCGTGAAGAGTTACTGCCGCAATCCATTAAGCCACTCGATCATCCGTCACTGTCGTCGTATCTATACGGACCCTGTATGCAGACCAGGCAGATGGAACGTATCGAAGTGATCGAACTAGACGAGGACGGCCGCGTGGTCTGGCGCGCATGACGATTCCACGGCAGATCACGAACGCCGCGGCGCCCAACTGGGCCGGGAATGAATACTCGGCGGTCTGTCCGTTCAATTGCGACAACTCGCAATTGATTCTCGTGGCCGTCGATCATTTCATTCTCTGCGATGGCGACGGCGTCTTTCAGAGAGATCTGCCGATCGCGGCTGCGCAGGAACCGCGGTGGTCTCGGACGGATCCCGATCTGCTCTATTACCTGACGGATTCTCGGTACTCGACGCCCTCTCAAATTCGCACGTTCAACGTTGCGAGTATGACTTCCGCTCGACTACAGGAGTTTCCGGAGTACGTGACGTTGACGTCCCGCGGCGAAACGGACATCTCTGCAGATGGCCAGCATCTGGTTCTCCTGGGCACTCGAAAAAACAACGTCCAGGAAGTGTTGGTCTACGATCTCCAGTCCCGCTCCTATCCTCCACCCTGGATCCTGGATGGGCCGATTGACGGGCTCAAAATCTCGCCGTCCAACCATCCCATCATCTCCAAATCCGACGGCCTGTTTATCCGTGAGGGCACGACGGTCAGTCAACTGACCCAGGCGAACGGCCACGCGACGGTCGCCCGTTACGGGACGAGGGATGTTCTTCTCTGGTGTAGTGCGGCGGATAAGGCGATCGATCGGAACGCTCTCGTCCTGGTGAACCTGAGCACGTATTTCCAGAAGACGTCGCTGCTGGAATTCATCTGGGACTACGCCTTCCATATCTCTCCATGCACTCAGAGATTCTGCCTGGTCTCGACGTACTCCAAACGTCAACCGTTACTACCGATGCAACTCTGGAAGGTTCCCCTCTCGGGCGAGCCTCCGTTCATGCTCGTCTCGGATACGGGTGGCCAGTACCGTGAAATCGCCGGCGACGGCGGGTATACCTCTCAACCCAAGGCCGCGCTGAGCCGTGATGGTTCCCGCGCGGTCTACTCGGTGCACGACGGCACAACCGTCAATACGTGGCTGATGGAGCTCGATGCGCCGGCAACGCCGCCGATGACGAAGCCAATTCCCCAACTGATCGAAAAGCCGGCCGATGACGTCCGGATCGACTACGCGCCCTATGTGGGGAAATCGGAATTTGTGTTGCGGCCTCGTCCAGATGGCGCGGTGGATATTTTCGAGCGGAAGCTGAAATGAACAGTATCGAATCCGAACGGAAGTCGACCAAAAAGGTGACGACGCGTGCGGAGGCGATGGATGTGGATCGGCAACAGCGCTTGAACCAACTCCCGAATGTGGCGAAACGGATTCAACAGTCGATCGACGAATTGAAAGCGATCGCGGAAGTGGGCGACGTCGCCGCGAGTACCGCGCGTTTGATTGCGGCGCGCCTCCAGCAGGACGTGGATCGACTGACGCATCTCGGGACCGATCCGGATGGAGGACTCTGATGTTCACGGGCGTGATCGGTCTCCTGCTTCAGATTCTCGTTCTCGCCCTCATCGGCGGGCTTGCGGTCTGGCTGGTCGATCAGTTGCCGATTCCCGCGACGCCGAAACAGATCGTGCGGGTGATCGTGATTGTGGTTCTGATCCTGTATCTGATTGCCTTACTCGTCGGCGTGCCGCTGTGGAGATGATGCAACGCGCGCTCGTGGAAGGCGGCTTGATTTTCTGACCTGATCGACAACATCAACCCAAAAGGAGACCGCCACAATGTCTTTTTCAATAACGGCCAGCGGAACTAAAGAGAAGGCGCTCGAGCAACTCGCGAATGCGAGCGGCAGCGGCGATACCCAACATTTCGAAATCTGCCGCGACGCGTTGAAGTCCGCGATCGAAACGATTCCCGAAGGCGGCGTCATCCAGGCCAGCGCCAGTGGCCATCACGATTACAGCGCCAACAATGGAACCGGATCGTTCCAGTTGAGCTTCAGCGTCAACCAGGCGCCGCCGCAGTCGGGGCAGTCGAGGCAGGGACAGACAGGTCAACAACAGCGTCCGTAAGTGAACAAACCCTCTGCCGTCGGCGCCCGCTCCGGTTACGCCGACACGAAGACGGATGGCGAGCGCCGGTTCTATGGTTCGCCCGAATGGAAGCGCCTGCGCGCCGCCCATCGACGGAATGAACCGCTCTGTCGGGAATGCGCAAAAGCCGGCATCGACCGACTCGGAGACATGGTCGATCACATCATTCCGATCCGACGGGGCGGGGATCCCCTGGACGATCGCAATCTGCAGACGCTGTGCCATCCGCATCATGATGCGAAGCGCAGGCGCGAGCGATTGAGATGACGCGCCGGACTTTCTTCGCAGCCTGGCTTGCGGCGTGCATTAGATTCAAACGTCGGACACTCGGCTATGGCTATCTCGACGTGGAGCGACATGTCGCGCTACGCCAGCGCGGGATCTATCTGCGCGTGTTACTGGATGGACAGGATGTCTCCCGCCACTGCTTTGAAGCCGATGATCAACTGGGATTCGTGGGGCTCTATAAGCAGAACAAGAACGGCCAGCATTTTATCGACAGCTGGAACCGGGAAATCGCGCGGGAATTCCGTCACGGTCGAGTTCAATTCGTCGAAGTCACCAGAAGCGAATGGAATCAATTGCGCGTGTCACAAGGGGAGGGTGGGTGAAATCTCTAGCTCGGAACGCCCAACCACCGTCGGCCACGTTTCCGCGAAAATCCGGGAAATTGAGTCAAAATGCGCGGCCGTAAGCCGAAACCGCCGGCTCGGCAGATGACCGAGGGCGATCCGTCAAAGCATGGGAAGCAGAAACTCGCACAACGGGCCGCCGCCGAACCGAAAGCGACGAGCGGTCTGCCCGCCTGTCCACGTCACCTTAAAGGCCGCGCCCGGTCGGCCTGGAAATTCTGGTCGGATGAACTCGAGGTGATGGGGCTCGATCGACGGCCCGATGCTCAAGCTCTCGAAGGTGCCTGTCGCGCTTACGAACGCGCCGTGAAGGCCGATTTGCTCTTGGACCGACAAGGCCTGACCGTCGAAGACAAATTCGTGGATGATGCCGGAAAAATCCACATCTTGAAAATCCGCAAACATCCGGCGGTGGAGATCAGTCGGGGCGCCTGGCTGCTCGTGAAGGCGTTCACGTCGGAATTCGGCATCGGCGGGCCGGCCACCCGGACCCGACTGGTGATTGACGAGGCACCGGGCGATGAAGAAGCGGATCTGATGAAGCTCTTATCCCAACCACGCGTGAAAGCACCGGGTAGTCCTCTGGTGCAATGATTGTTTTCACAAACGCATGCGGATATTGCCTGTAATTTTTTTGAGAAAATCCTCAAGCACACCGCCGATGAATATTACGGCAAGCCCTTCCTCTTGGCGCCCTGGCAGGAGGAAGCGCTGACCGCAATCTTCGGCAACATCGATGATGCCGGACAGCGACTGATCGAACAGGTGTATCTCGAAATTCCCAAGAAGAGCGGCAAGAGCGAATTCGCGGCCGGGATCATCCTGCTCGTGTTGTTTCTCGAGACGATGAAGGGTTGCCAGATCTACGGCGCCGGCGCCGCCACACGCCAGGCCTTGAATGTCTATCGTCCCGCGGTGGCGATGATCACGCAGAGCACGATTCTGAAGAAACGGTTCCGAATCTTGCGGAGCACGAATCGGATCATCAAGCGCAGCGACCCTGATAGCTTCTACGCGGCGATCGCGGCCGACGGGGATCTGGGCGATGGCGTGAATCCGGCCGTCACCGTGTCGGATGAAGTCCACCGATGGCGAACCCGCAAACAACTCGACAACTGGGACGTGTTGTCGAACGGCGGGATCACGCGCAAGCAAACCTTGACGGTCGCCATTACGACCGCCGGCGTACAGAATGAATCGCCGCTCGCCTGGCGTCTCCACGAAAAGACCAAGCGCATCCAGGAAGGCATCGTGTCCGATCCGAAATTCTACGGACGGATTTACGCGGCCGATCCAGAAGATAATCCGGCGCTCGAATCGACGTGGATCAAAGCCTGTCCGAGTCTGAAACAGAATGGCGGATTTCTCGATAGTGAGAAGATTCACCAGAAATACGTCTCCGCTCTCGCCGAAGGCGATCTCACGAGCTTCAAGCGCTATTTCCTCAACCTCTGGGATCAGAAAGAAGGCCGCGCGATCGAGATGCCGAAGTGGGACACGAGCGCCGGGAATTGGAAAGCGGTGGGTCTCCTGAAAGACCCGGGCCCGATCATCATCAACGGTAAAGAGCACGACCGGAAAGTCCGGCCGTTTCCCACGGAATTTCTTGCGCGCTTCCTCAATCGCCGCTGCTGGGCCGGCGGCGACTTATCGATGACGACCGACACGACCGCACTCGTGCTCCTCTTCCCCTCAGACGATGACGGCTACGATGTGCTGCCGTTTTTCTGGCTGCCCGAAGCGAATCTGAAGAAGCTCGAAATCAAACTCGGGATGCCGTTGCGGCAATGGGCCGAGCAGGGATTTCTCGAGCTCTCCCCTGGAGAAGTGATCGACTACCGCGATGTCCGGGCGCGTTTGGACTGGGCAAAGCAGATGTTCGATCTGCAGGACGTCTGTTGGGATCCGTGGAACTCCCGACAGATTTCCAGTCAGATGATTGACGACGGATTCAGCTGCAAGGAAGTCCGGCAGGGTTACGCCACGCTGAGTGAGCCTACCAAGAAAGTGCTCGAGTTGATCGTCAACGGCAAGCTCCATCACGGCGGACATCCGGTCTTGCGCTGGCAGGCCGGTTGCGCCGCAAAAAAGCCGGATGGCAACGACAACATCAAATTCACCAAACCGGATCGCGAGAAGTCGACGAGCCGGTGTGACGGCATGAGCGCCATCGTCTGCGCGATGGCTCAGGCGATGATCGAGGAAACGAACACGATGACGTACTCCGGGGTCCGCAGCGTCGGCTGATGGCGATGTTCCCGGAAATCCGATCGTGGCTCCAGAAACACTGGCCCGGAGATTCGGGCGAACCGATCGGTTTGAATCTTAAGGCGGCCACGCCAACGGCTCGACTGCTCGTCAACGGAGTGGACGCCGAGTGGTATTTGCGGAATGGCGTCCCGCAGATCTATTCCATTCTCGCCGGCGGCCAGCCCGCGTGGTCGGGTGAATCGGTCACGCGTGAGACCGCACTCAACCATTCCGTCGTCTGGGCCTGCAACCGGCTCATCAGTGAAACGATGGGCGTGCTGCCGGCGTCGCTGATGATTAAGACGAATGGCGCCAAGGCCGATGCGCCCGAGCATCCAATGTACTCGGCCATGCACGATGCGCCGAACGATGAAGTCTCCGCCCAGACGTTCAAGGAAATGCTGACGAGCCATTGCCTGCTGGACGGCGATGGTTTCGCGAAGATCACCCGCCGTAGTGGAACGGGGATCGCGATCGGTCTCGAGCCGCTCTTGCCGGAGCGCGTCATCGTCGATCGAGAAAAGCAGACACCGGCGAAGCGGCTGATTTATCAGATCCTCAATGAACGCGGCGTCCGGGATAAAACGTATACGGTCCAGCCCGGGAAACCTCAGGATATTTTCCATCTCCGCGGCCTCTCGCGCGACGGCCTCCGCGGCTACAACGTGATCCAGATGGGACGGCAATCGCTCGGGACCGCCATGGCGGAAGAACGCAACGTGGCGCGATTCTGGGCCAATGGCGGACGACCTCCGTACCACCTGGAGATGAAGAAGAAGTTCAAGACGGAGGAAGATTTCCAGAAGTTCCGCACGGACTGGGAAGCGACCTACGCCGAGCCCTGGCGTGCGCCGATTCTTGAAGAGGGGACCGAACTCAAAGCCGACGGCGCGACGATGGTCGAGTCGCAGGCGCTCGAAGCTCGAGAATGGAGTGTCTCGGAGATCACGCGCTGGTGGGGCGTGAGTCCGCATCTGGTCGGCGATCTGTCGCGCGCGACGTTTTCCAATATCGAGCAGCTCTTCCTCGAATTCAAAACCATCACGGTCTCGCGCTGGGCCAAACGTTGGGAGCAGGAATTCTGGCGCTGCGTGCTGACGCCGGAAGAGAAAGCCGCCGGCTATTTTTTGTGGATCAACATGAACGCGCTCCTGCGTGGAGACTTCGCGAGCCGGATGACCGGGTATGCCACCGCGTTACAGAACGGCTACCTCAGTATCGACGAAGTGCGCGACCTGGAAGACCGGAATCCGCTGTCGGACGGCGCCGGGAGCCATTATCACGTGCAACTCAACATGGGGACGTTGACACCGAGCGGACAGGTCCAGCCCGCGCAGACGTCACTGGTCCGACTGGATCAACCGAAACGGAGGACTGATTGATGTATCAGCAACTTCGGAATATCCCATTCGAATTGAAAGAATTGTCGGACGACGGCGATTTCGTTGGTCTGGCGAGCACCTACGGCAACATCGACGGCGGTAACGATGTCGTGGAACCCGGAGCATTCGATAAGACCATCGCGGAGCGTGGCAGTAAGGTTCGCTTGATGGACAACCATCGCGTCCGGATCGGCGTGGCCACCGTTGAGAGCGTGAAGGAAGGACTGAAGGCGACCGGAAAAATCAACACGGATAAACAGTCCGGCAAGGAAGCGCTTTCCGATCTGAAATTCTACCGAGACCACGGTCAACCTCTCGGTATGTCCATCGGCTACGAAACCATTGATGCGGTCCCGCCCAGTAAGAGCAAAGACGGAGCGCGTCATCTGAAAGAAATCCGACTTTGGGAAGTCACCGTGACGGAGTTTCCTATGAATGAAATGGCAGTCGTTACCAGCGTCAAATCCATCCGCGACCTCATCGCATCCGTCAAAGCCCGGCGGAAAGAGGGCAAGGACGATTTCACCGCTGAACTGGAAACTATTCAACTCTACGCCGCCCCGTACCAGATGATTTCCGCACTCAGTTCAGCTCTCGCGAGTATCCGTTACGATTCGGAGATTACCGACAAGGTCGCGCCTTCCGCTGAGTCTATTCAGCAATTCCTGGCGGCGTATACGGAAATGCTCCCCGCTCTCCAAGATCTCATGGACGAAGACAGCATGGGCTGGATGAGCCGACCCGGTTTTGAGCAAAAAACTGGCCGCGTGCTTTCGCAAGCCAATCGCGACCTGATCAGCCGTTGCGTGAAAGATCTGCAATCCCTTTTGGACTCGACCAACGAGGAAGAGTCCAGTTCCGAAGAAAAATCAGGCACCCCGACCGGGGCCGCCGACAAGTCCGAGCCCGAAGACCTTCACTCGGCAGAAGTGAAACTCGTGAGCGACATCCGTTCGCTCATTCCAACCTAACCAACTTCACCGAATCGGGAGGTTATTTAAATGGAAATCAAAGACGAACTCGAAAAACTCAACACGGATCTGAAGGCGTATTTCGACAAAGCCGCCGAAGAAAACAAGACGCTCGGTACGACTCTCGATGCGACACAAGCGTCCATCGCTGAGATCAAAAAGAAAATGGACGATCTCCAGAAGCAGACCGACGCGATCGATCAGAAGACCAATATCGAACGCTTCGGCAACGGCCTGCCGGAAGTCAAGAGTCTCGGCGAGACCGTCACGGAATCGGAAGAATTCAAGAACGCGAAAGCCGCCGACTGGATCGCCCTGCGGACCAAAGAAGGACGGCTCCGTTTCGCCGTTCAGGAACTCTTCGCCAGGCGCAAGGCCATCACGACGATCGGTCTCGGCACCGGAACCACGGGCGTCCAGATGCCGACGCGCCTTCCCGGCGTGACGGACCTACCGCGCCAGGAACTGCGCATCCGTGACCTGATGACCGTCCGGACGATGACCACCGGCAACTCCTTCGACTATGTGCGGCAGCTCGGTCGCACGAACATGGCGTCGCCGCAGAATGAAGGGAGCCGCAAGGCCGAGTCCACTTACACCTGGGAATCGAAGAGCGGCACGGTGAAGACGATTGCGCACTTCACCAAAGCGTCGCGACAGGCGGTGGACGACGTTCCCTGGTTGCGCAACGCCATTGACTCGGAGCTACTCTACGGACTCTTGCTCAAGGAAGAAGCGGAGATCCTCTCGGGCGATGGGACGGGCCAGCATCTGGATGGATTGATCCACCAGGCGACCGCGTACAACACCGGCCTGAATGTCGCCGGCGATACGCCGCTGGACAAGTTACGGCATGCGAAATTGCAGGCGCGGCTGATCGGGCTCGGGACGTTCGCCCCGGATGGGATTGTCATCAGCCCGACCGACATGCACAACATCGAACTGATCAAGGACGAAGACGGCGGTGCCAATAAGGGCACCTATGTCCTCGGGGATCCGCGTGGCGGCGCGTCCATCAAGATGATTTGGGGACTGCCGGCCGTCGAGAGCGACGCGATCACGACCGGTAAATTTCTCGTCGGCGCCTTTGGGACGGCCGCGGATTTGATCGATCGCCTGCAGGCGATGGTCGCGATCGCCTATGAGAACGAAGACGACTTCGTGAATAACCTGGTCACGATCCTCGCGGAAGAGCGAATCGGTCTCGCGGTTCGTCGCCCGGACGCGTTCATCTACGGAAGCTTCTAGTCCTCGAAATGAAACTCGTCTGTGATGCCCCTCAGCTCCTCGGCGACTACGGCAGCGTGGTCGCCGGGGAGGTATTCGACTGTTCGGCGGACGTCGCGCGATCGCTGATCGAACGCGGTCTGGCTCATCCGGCCATGCCACCCAAGGTGCTCTACGACACCAAGCCCAAACGCTTCGAAACGCCGACACGCGTCTTTGAGACTCCCGAGGTGAGTGCACGGCAACCCTTTCGTGACCTGCCTCTGTCTGACGAAGAATCGCCGGGCATGGCTGCCCCAGGCGATCCGGTGCTTTCAACAACAGACGTACCCGCGGCGGGAACTGCTGATTCTGGCCGACGGCGACGACGTCCGCGACCTGGTTCCGCCGGATGAACGGATCCGCCTGGTCCATCTCGAAGAAGGCCGGACGATCGGCGAGAAGCGGAATCACGGCATCGGTCTCGCGGCCGGCGCGATCATCGCTCACTGGGATGACGACGATTGGTCGGCGCCGGAACGACTCGAAGATCAAGTCTTCCGCCTCGTCGAGAGCGGAAAAGCCGTCACCGGCTATCACACGATGGCCTTCACGAATGGGAATCGCTCGTGGCGCTATGCCGGCAGCCCGAATTATGCGATCGGAACGTCGCTCTGCTTTCGCCGGGAGTGGTGGCAGGCGCATCCCTTTCCAGCCAAGCAGATTTTTGAAGATGGTGACTTTGTCTCCGCGGCCCATCAGGCGGATCAATTGATCAGCGTGGATGCCGGCGAACGGATGGTGGCGACGGTCCATCCGGGCAACACGAGTCCGCGCCGGCTGAATGAATCACCATGGGAGCGGCTGCCGGAGGGGACGAGGCCGGAAGTGCGCATATGCGGCTGAATCTCGGTGCAGCAGATCGGCGCGTGTCGGGCTTTCTGTCCGTCGATTGCGTGCCGCCGGCGGACGTGATCACGGACCTTGCGCAAGTCTGGCCCTGGCCGAACTCTTCTGTTGAGGAAGTCCTCGCCTTCGACATCATCGAGCACATCGAAGATCGAATCCACTTCATGAACGAACTTTATCGCGTCATGAGGCCCGGAGCGCGAGTGACGATCGAAACGCCGAATGCGGCGCGCGGCGCCGGGTTCTTTCAGGACCCGACCCACAAGAGTCCGTGGTGTTTGAATTCCTTTCAATATTTCGAAGACGGTTCGTTCGCTCATCAACGTCTCGCCAGATCGTACGGGATCACGGCGCGATTCCGAATTCTCGAGCTCGATCAGCGTGAAGTTCCGGATGTGCGCGAGCCGGTCTGGAAGATCCGAGCGGTGTTGGAGTGTGTGAAGTGAAAAGACTCTCCGTCATCATCCCGAGCAAGCTGGCCTCGAACTTGATCCCGTGCGCCCGAGCTGTCCGGACCCACGAACCCGATGTGCGCATCATCGTTGTAGATGATGGTCTCGATGACGACTCGCTATATTTTGCCGAGCTCGATCGGTTGCGGTCGGAGGGCGTGGAATTTATTTTTGGCGAGAAACCGTTCATCTTCAGCCGCAATTGCAATGCGGGATTCGTCCTCGCGGGCACGGATGATATTGTCATTCTGAACGATGACGCCGTGCTTCAGACGCCTGGCGGTTTTTCGCGCCTGCAACAGGCCGCCGCGGACCATCCTCAATTCGGAATCATCTCTTCCACCACCAATGTCGCCGGTAATCCCGAGCAATATCCACAACCGCACCACGTGGGATTACGGGAAGCCGCGCGCTCGATCGCCTTCGTCTGCGTCCTCGTTCCGCGGTGCACCATCGACGCGATCGGATTGATGGATGAGCGATTCGGTGGACTCACCGCGGACGGCCGACGGATTTATGGATACTGCGACAACGATTATTCGCGACGCGTCCGGAATGCCGGATTGAAAGTCGGCATCCATGACGGCTGCTTTGTCGATCATGGAAGTCTGCAGAGCACGTTCCGCGGTGATCCTCGCGCGAGTGGTGACACGTCGGCTTCACGGGAACTGTATCTGGCGAAGTGGGGCGATCTGAATTGAGATGGAAAATGAATAGATGTTACTCGGTAACTTGCGTGAGCGCGGCATCGTGCCTCAGCGACACAGACCTTATCCTTCTCACGTTGGCACTCTTTCTCCTTGGACTGCTTTTCGTATCTCAACGAGGAGAGACGTCGGGAGTCATCCACAATCCGATGCCGGCGGGAACCCTTAAACCGAAGGTCCGGCCGCCGGCGCCGCCACCGAAACGATGACCTGTATTGTCGGCATCGCGAAAGACGGCGCGGTATATCTGGCCGCCGATAGTCTCGGTGCAGACGTCACAACCTATGCCGTCGAGATCCGGAAAGAACCGAAAGTGTTTCGCCATGGGGAATTTGTGATCGGCTATACCTCCTCGTTCCGGATGGGTGATCTGCTGCGCTATGCCTTCACGCCACCGCCGCTGACTGAACATTTATCGAAATACATGCGAACGGTTTTCGTGGATGAAGTTCGAAAAATCTTCAAAGACGGCGGCTTTGCCAAAAAAGAGCTTGACCGCGAATCCGGCGGCGAGTTCATCGTGGGGATCCGGGGAAGGCTGTTTGTGATCGAGGACGATTATCAAGTCGGAGAGCTAGAGGGCGGTTGGCACGCCATTGGTTGCGGGCAGCAGATCGCGCGCGGCGCCATGTTCGCGCTCCTTCAAGCCGGCTCGAACGATATCGCATACGTGCTGACCACGGCATTGAAAGCCGCAGAATATTGCAGCGCATTTGTCCGTGGACCCTTTCACATCCTCTCCACGGAAAGCGGGGCCACCGATGGTACGCGCTGAAGCCCGCGACATCTCTGCCGTCGAGAATCATGAGAGGCCGGCGATGCAACCGCTGATCGCGAAAATCATTCTGAATCTGACAGGCCTGGTTCTGATCAGTGTGGCTGTCTGGCACTTCGCCGGAGTCTACGGGCTCTTGGGATACTTCGGTTTTGTGTTGCGCTACGAAAAAGTCGAGGGCTGGCGCGAACGATGAACCGCCTCATCCTCGGAGCCGGCCCTCAACGTCGCGAAGGTTGGTTGACTCTCGATGCAAATCCCAAACTCGAACCGGACATCGTGGCTATCCTGCCGCCTCTGCCGCCCGAGGTGAAAGCGATCCACTGGGACGAGATCAAATGGGTGCACGGCATCACGAGTTTGTATCCGTGGGATGCCGAGGCCTTACTCCTTGAGTTGCATGACGTCCTCCATCCGGAAGGAAAACTGGTTCTCGAACAGCCCGATTTTGCAAAGGCGCGTTACCGCATCGAATGGCTCTTCGGCGATCCATCACCGCGGAATCCGCTCCACATGAACAAATGGGCGTATACGGCCGAGAGTCTTTCGGAACTGTTGCGGAGTGTCGGGTTCTCCCGGATCCAGGTCTTACCGGCAGAGCATCACCGTCCGGAGCGGGATTTCCGGATCGAGGCGTATCGATGAAGCTCGCTGTCGTCGTGGGCGGTTGGCACTGGCCGCTCGACTTCTTCCGCAAGATCACGTGGCAGGCCGATGGCGCCGATCTGTTTGTCATCGCCCATCGCAGTCCGGAATTATCGATCGTGCGCGAGGAGAAAGCGGAGATCCTGTTCAAGGCAACGGGGCCGCTGGCCGAGCTCGACCGGCAGCTGTATAGCGAATATCCGACGGTGGCCATGCTCACCGCCGAGGGCTGGACGTATGAAGAGGCGCCCAACACGGTAGGCGATTGGGGCTTCTTCAACCAATGGCTCGAGCGCCACGACTACCGTGACTACGACGTGATCCTGAACTGCCATGACGATACGTTCCTCCGACGATCGGGAGTCTTCTCGAAATTGGATGGCGACTGGCTACTGCTCGCCAACGGCCGCTATCCGCAGGCGCCGGCCGGTTATGTGCGCGGCTCGTTCGAATTCTGGAAGCGGGAGCTTCTCGATCGGCTCGACGGACGCATCGACCTGGGTGATCTTCAACTGACACGGGAAGGACAGATCGACACGCCGGCGGGATTGACGGCGCTCTCCGCCTGGAACAATACGGGCGTGCCGTTGCGGGATTTCATGGTGCAGCACGGCATCGCCGATCGGATTGCGTATCTGTCCTGCTACTACCGGATCAGCCCGTGGGTGATCGAGGCGGAGCGGGGATTCCTGCATTTTCGCGATGGGGCGCCATGGTCGTTTGAGGCTGGACTGAAAGCGTTTCCATTGGAGGAGGCTGCTGCGTGATCGAATTCTTAGAAATCCACGATGGTCCGGTGATCCCCGGGCTCGAAGATTACGAAGTGGTCTATGCGAAGGATCAGCCGCAGTACCGTCCCTTGCGGGTTCTCCGGGCGAACGCCGCCGACCGGCAGGTCTTCAGCCGCTGGACGCCCACTCCCGAGCAACGCCAACGGATTGCCGAAGGCGCGGATATTTATCTCGCCATCGTGACGTACGGCGGTCCCTTGCAACCGGTGAGTCTGTTTATCGCCGAGGAGAGCGACCTCGATCCCGTAGAAAGCGCGAAGGCGCTCAACCTAACACCTCATCAGGAAATACCAGGCGTTCAGAGTTGACGACAGCCATTTCCAAAACCATTCCCCTGATGGTGCCCCACATCCCACCGGGAACCATCGACGCCGTCGGTCAGACGCTGCAAACCCGCTGGATCGGCGAAGGTCCGAAGGTTCAAGAGTTCGAGAAGCAATTCTCCCAGCAAATTGCCGCAGGACGTCCGTCGGTGGCCGTCGGCAGCGGCACGGATGCGCTCCACCTCGCCTATCTGCTCGCGGGCATCGGCTCTGGAGACGAGGTGATTGCGCCGCTCTTCACGTGTACGGCGACGAATATTCCGCTGCTCTATCGTGGCGCCTCGATCCGATTCTGCGATGTGGCGACAGATTCATTGAATCTGGATCCGCAACACCTTCGCGAATTGATCACGGCACGAACGAAAGCCATCGTCGTCGTGCACTACGGCGGCGCGCCCGTCCAGCGTGAGATCTTCGACCTGGCGTTCGACGCCGAGGTTCCGGTCATCGAAGACTGCGCTCAGGCCCTGGGTGCCCACGTCGGCCGGCGCGGGCGATTCGCCTGCTTCAGTTTTCAGGCGGTCAAACACGTCACGACGGGCGATGGTGGCATGCTCGTGTTGCCGGAAGGACTGAAGGCGAAAGCGAAGCGCCTGCGCTGGTTCGGTATCGATCGCGAGGCGAAACTGAAGGGTATATGGGAAAACGATATCGTCGACGTCGGCTACAAGTACCAGATGACCGATATTGCCGCCACGATGGGATTGAGTGGACTCGCGGCATTGAACACGCAGATCGAGCATCGGCGAACCTTGCGGGATCTCTACCGCGCCCGTCTCGAAGGCCTGGACGGGATCCGCTGGCTCGATACGGATCCGGAGAGCGCGTGTTGGCTGGGAACGGTCCTCGTCGAACAGCGCCAGGATTTTCGGAAGAAGCTTGCCGGCGAAGGCATCGAATCCGATCCGGTCCATTACCGCAACGATCGTTACACGATCTTTGAGCCGTTCCGCGGCGCGTTTCCGAACATGGACGCGATCGACGGAAAGTATCTCTGTATCCCGTTGCACATGGGCATGGAGAGGGACGATGTTGAGCGCGTCTGTCAGGTGATCCGGAGCGGCTGGTGATCTATGTTTATAGTTGCATCGTGGATGGTTTCGACAACCTCCGCAGTCCTGCGTGTCCCATCGATTTTAACGTCCGCTATATCTGCTTCACGAATGTCCCGAATCTTCCGCGCGTCTATCCCTGGGAATACCGGCCGATTTATCCCGTCGGCGCGCCGTGCCGGAGCGCGCGCGTGGCGAAGATCCTGCCGCACCTCCTGCTTCCGGAGGATGCGGAGTATTCGATTTATCACGATGGGAATTTTCAACTGCGCGAGGATCCGAACAAGATCATCGATCTCGTCAGCCGCGAACCGTGGGCGGCCCACAAGCATCCCTGTCGGAACTGTGTCTATCAGGAGGCCGAGATCCTGTTACGGGAAAACATCGGGACGCGCGCACTCGTGGAGGCGGAAATCGCGCGCTATCGCGAGCAGCAATATCCGGAAGGCGCCGGTCTATGGGCGAATGGCCTGATCGTCCGGCGGCACACACCGGAGGTCGCCGCACTCAATGAACAATGGTGGGAGTTGTACGCGGCCGGCTCTGAGCGGGACCAACTCTCGTTTCCCGTCGCCCGGCACGCCATGGGACTGCCGATCCGGACCATCGATGCGGATGTCTGGTCTTCGCCGTACATGCTCTTCCGTTGGCATGGGGCCTGGAAAGACCGCGAGGATAACCCGGATTATCGGCCGGAGCGCGAGCGGATCCGCGCGCGACTCGAACGACTCCGTCACGTGACCGGAAGTTCCGGCGGCGTGACCTATGTGGATTACTAAGCGATGAATCTCGGACTACTGCGTGTACGGAACGAAGCACGATGGATCGAGCGGTCGGTCCGTTCCCTCTTGCCGGTCTGCGAATCCATTCTCGTGATGGATGATCACTCCGAGGATGAAACAGCGGCCATCTGTGCCGCGATTCCGGGAGTCACCGTCCTACTGTCGCCCTTCGAGGGATTGGACGAGACCCGCGACAAGAACTGGCTGCTCGACCAGGCCTCCGCGTGGCATCCGGATTGGATCGTGTTTATCGATGGCGACGAAGTCCTGGACGCGCCAGCCGCGCTTCTCGCGGAAATGCAGCGGCTGGAAACGACCTGTCTGTCGCTCCGCATTCTCTATCTCTGGAACGATCACGAAACGATCCGCGTGGATGGCGTCTATGGGGATTTCCATCGCGAAAGCGTCTTCCGGCCGAACGGCTCGCGCTTTATCGCGAATGGCACCGGTACGCATTTCCACTGCGGGAATGTGCCGGCGGGAAACCGGCAGGGCCACCGCGTGATCGACGTCCCGATCTTGCATTTCGGCTACATGCACCGCGCCGACCGTGAACGGAAGTTCGCCTGGTATAACCAGCACGACCCGAACAACCCCACGGAAGATTTTTACCGCCACATGGTGATCGGCGATCTCTTTCCCAAAGAATCTCAATTTCGCCACGGCGGTCCCTTGCGATTGGCTCGACGATGTATAACGGCTACAACCTGAAACCGCGTACCGGTTGGCGGCTCATCACGCCGCCGACGAGTGAAGTCCTCGACCTGACGGCCGTCAAGCAGCAATTGAACCGCATGGACACGGTGGACGATGTCTATATCCAATCGCTCATTCCGGTGGCCCGGGAGTACATCGAGGCGCGGAACCGGATTCTCGCGCCGCAGACCTGGGAGATGGTGCTGGATGGCATTCCCGGCGAAGGCCAGATCACGATCTGGAAAAACCCGGTTCAATCGGTCGACTTCATCCAGTACGCCGATAGCGATGGCGTGATGCAGACCTGGGATGCCGCCGCATATCAACTGTCGACCACGTCGGCGCCGGCCCGAATCCTGCTGGCGCCAAACGCCTCCTGGCCGACCGTGCGCGCGCAGTCGGAATCCCTCGTGGTGCGCGTGAGGGCGGGCTACACCGGTAGTCCCGTCTCGATTCCCGCGCTCTTGATGCAATCGATGCGGATGCTGATCGCTCATCTCTATGAGCACCGGGAGGCGGTGATCGACGGCGGCGTCACGCTATTGCCCGTCGGCCTCGAAGACTTCATCGATGCCGCGATCGGACAAGCGCGTGTGTATTGAGCGAGAGCCTCGATGAGAGCCGGCGAACTCCAAGACCTGATCGTTTTTGAACGTCGCGTGATCAGTCCTGGAGGTCTGGAGACATGGACGTTGGATTTCGAGGACAAGAGCCGCGCCGACCGCCTCAGCGAGACCGCGGCACGGTTCATCATCCGTTACCGGAAAACCGGGGATGGTTCCGAGATCAATGCCGAATCCCACCGGATCCTCTGGGACGGGGTGATCTGGCATATCGCCAGTGCCGTACATGACCGCCGGCGCACGATGCTGACGATCGATTGCGATTTTTCGATGATGCTCGAGGCGACCCATCTCCAATCCACGCATCGCGAATACATCGAAGGATTGCCGGTTCTCGCACCGCGCGAAACCGAACCTACTCCCTTGATCGACATCGACGACGGCAGCGATATCGACACGCTGTTGGACCTCGATGGAGGTATCGACCAGCTGCTTTGATTCCAAAGGATGTCGTCACCCAATTTAGGAGGAGTTCATGACCACTGCATTCAAGGGCGCGTTAGCCCAACTGAAAATGGGAGACGGGGCCTCTCCCGAAAACTTTCCAACTACCTATGAAGTCGTCTCCATCGGCGAGCTCGGCCAGGACAACGACTTGCTCGAAGCGACGCATTTGTTATCTACGGCGAAGGAATACATCGCCGGCCTGCCGGATGGAATTGAACTCAGCATTGTGGTGAATTACAAGCCGACCGATCCGACCCATGTGGCCTTGATGACGGCCGCAATGGGAGCGTTAACGAAGAATTTCAAATATCAATTACCGCCCGGGGGTGGGAGTCTCACTTTTTCTTTCGCTGGCGTGGCGCGGAATTGGCGGATCGGTCCGGCGGTTTCGAATGAAATTTTTCACGCGTCATTCACACTTAAAGTGAGCGGCGCTATTACCGGTCCAGTCTAGGAGCAAACGCATGAGTAGTACTGAGCGGCACGTATTGAGCCGCGACACCGACCTCTCGAAAGTGTGTCGGGTATTCAAGTTGGACATACCCGGCACGGTCTACACGGTCCACGTCAGAGAACTCGGCTTGGATGAGTTCGATAATCTACCGAAGAATTTGCCCGAGCAACTGGCCCTGATGATTGTTGACGAGAACGGACAGTTGCAGTACACGACACCCGAAGATGTGGAGCGTCTTAAGAAACTAAGCCTCGGCGTCATGCGCTTCATTGTTACGGAAGTCGCCCGCCTCCATGGCGCCAGTCCGGATGCGATCGAGGCGGCAATAAAAAACTACAAGCCGACGCCGTCCGCAGATTCAGTTTCCGCCTAGCCGGGCATTTGCACATGACCCGCGCTGAGCTGATGCGCAGGATCTCGGTTTCTGAGTTTTTTGAATGGATGGCGCTTGAACGTGTTGAACCCTTCGGCGATCGGCGTGGTGATTTTCAAGCCGCGATAGTCGCATCCACTACCGCGAATATGTTCCAACCGCCAGGAGCGAAACAGTTATCGATTGAAGAGTTTTTGTTGAAGTTTCGATCCGATGAACCTCCACAAACACCCGAGCAGCAGCTTCAGCTCATGCTAACCATCCAGGCTGCACAGAACGCGATCGTGAGAGCCCGAGGCGGTCTCGACTGATGGCGGAAATTATCGAAGGGATGGATGCCCTGCAGAAGAAACTCCAAGAACTCGAATACACCATGCAGCGTAAGGTCCTGATCGAAGCGGCGAAAGCCGGAGGGCAGATCGTCCTTGACGATGCGAAATCGAACGCACCGCGGAATACCGGCAAATTGGCCGAAGGTATCCGCATGCAGGTGAAGAACGGCGAGAGCGATATCCACCAAGCCACGGTCGCCGTCGGACCCGGCCGTAAACAGTTTTACGCGGGTTTTCAAGAACGCGGCACCAAATATCAAAAGGCGCACCCATTCATGGCGCCTGCGGTCGTGCGCAATCGGGATCGCATCCGGGACGCGATCCGCTCGGCGCTTCGCGACGCCATCGATCGGGTGGTGAAATAAATGGCGGACGGTTTTAGCGAACTCGCGAATTTGATGGTCCAGATTCGGGCCTCGGCGTCCGAATGGTCGGCGGATCTGAAACAGATCCAGCGCGAAGGCAAGGAGCTTGAGAAGGCGCTGAAGCCGATCAAGGAAACGGCGGCCGATGTCGGCGCGGCGTTCGCCGCCGTCGGTGGCACGATCCTGACGGCGCTGGGGGCGGCCACGAAAGCCACAGCGGACTACGGCGACCACATCAACGACCTCTCGAAGATCACCGGCGTCTCGACGGAGAACCTGTCGAAGTGGGGATTCGCGGCCGAACAATCCGGGTCCACGCTGGACGGTGTGGCTACCGGGCTGAAATTTCTCGCGAAGAACATGGAGCTCGCCACGGCTGGCGGCCAGCAACAGATCGCCGCCTTTGCGGCAGCCGGAATCTCGGCGAAAGATCTGGCGGCCGCGCATGGCGACGTGAATCAGATCCTTCCGAAACTCGCCGACAGTTTCCATAACGCCGAGGATGGCGCCGGCAAGACGGCAGTGGCGTTGTCCCTCCTCGGCAAGAGCGGCACGGAACTGATTCCGATGCTCAATGAGGGCAGTGCCGGCATCACCGCTATGGGGGACGCGGCGGAACGGACGGGACGCGTGGTCAGTGCCGATGCGGCAGCAGCGGCTGATACCTTCAACGATCGACTCCAGGAACTCGAGAGCGCGACAAAAGGCGTCGCCGGCGCGCTCGGTACGGCACTGATCCCTCCACTCACGGAACTGATCACGAAGACCACCGACGTCGTTGCCGAAGTCGGCGCTTGGGTGGCGGTCCATCCGGGACTGACGAAGGCGATCGCGGCCGCGGCTGCGGTTCTCACCGGCGGCGGCGGGTTGCTGCTCGGACTGAGCGGTGTCCTGACCATCCTGCCCAAACTGCAGGCGGCCTGGGTGCTGCTGACCGGTCCCATCGGACTGACGACGGTCGCTATTGCTGGGCTCGCGGCCGGCGTCATCTATTTCCGTAAAGAGATCGCCGTCGGGTTAATGGCAGCGTTTGCGACCGTCCTCACTGGACTCGAAAAGCTGCTCGGGGCCGCGGGCGCCGTTGCTCGAGCCGTCGGCGCAGGAGGCCTCGCCGATAAGATCGCCGAATCGAAGTTCGCGCTGGAAACCTATCGCCGAGGGATCGATGATTCGGTCACTTCCGGCCTGGCTGAGATCATGACTCTTGAGAAGACGGCCGGGCAGTTGGCGGCCGAACAGGCGGCGCGCAACGCGAATACCGAGGCCGTTCAGAAGCACACCATCACCCTGACCGCCAATGACGACGCGGCAAAGGCCGCGAAAAAAAGCTACGACGATTTCGTGAAGGTCTGGACCGATGCGTATCTGGTGATCAACAAAAACACGGAAGCAATGAAGGTCTTCGCCGAAAACAGTCCGAAGATGCACCAGGCGTATCAGGATGCGGTTCTCGATGCGAACAACTTGCAGAACGCGCAGATCGATCTGGCCGGGCATCTCAACACGACAGCGCAGGCCGCCAATATCAAGTTCCTCCTGACCGTCGATCCACAGACGCAGAAAAACATTGATGCGCAAACCGCGGCCATCGCCAAGGCTGCCGCGGATCAAAAACAGTCCCTGCAGGATGCGGTCAATTCCGTCAAGGATTCTGCCGGCCATATTTTCGATGACATGTTCACGAAAGGGAAAAACGTGTTCACGGATCTCGGCGCACTACTCGAGGGCGGCGCGCTCTCCCTCGGGCGAACAATGTTTCAAGACATCTCAGGCGCCTTGCTCGGGCCCATTGCGAAGGCTTTCGACGATTTCTTCAAAGGGCTCTTGGAGAGCGCCGGCATTAAAGCGTTCGTCGACGGCCTCGGCAAAAAGTTGGGCAAAATGCTCAGTGACCTTCTGGGTACCGGAACCGGGGCGGCCGGTACGGCAGCGGGTGGCGCCGGTTCGGTGGCGGGCGGTGCCGGCGGTGCCGGCAGTGCGGCGGGAGGCGGTGCCAGCGCCGCCGGCAGCGCGGGCGGATTACTCGGTACGTTGAGCAGTCTCGCAAACATCGCGGGGGCTATCGGATCGATTGCCGGCGCGATCGGCACCTTTCGACTCGAAGGCACCATGAACGCTGTCGAAGCAAACACCCGATTCACGTACATCGAGCTGAAAGACTTGATCGATCAGCAAATGTGGCCGGTCGTCGGTTACACGAAGTTCATGGCCGAGGAAGCCGGAACGATCGTCAACCAGCTTGATGCGATCTGGAACGCGATCATGGGCATTCGGGAATGGATTCCGGCAGGGTTCACCGGAGGTGGCGAAACGACGGGGCCGGTGACGATCACGCTGAATGTCGACGGCAAGCCGCTCGCGCGCGTGCTAGCGCCGAGTTTCTACGAACTCACCCGCGATGAAGGAATTCAGTTGATCGGGACGAAATGACGGGCACTGGAGTTGGCATGCGCCGGCTTCCCATCGAACTGTTGGCCGAGCAACCGACACTGCTCGCGGCGTGCGGCGTGAGGCTTTCAATCCAGTCGGAGTCCGGCTTGATCAAAACGGCCGATTTCTTTGCCGGTACGTCCATCGATGATCGCCACCGAGGCGGTCCGATTCGAGCCGTCGAAGTAATAGGCATAAACGAGCGTCAGGGCCTTGACCTTCTCATCGAATGGCATCTCCGGGAACGTCCGGCCAACCCAGGCGCGGGGCATGGCGTTGCCGTTCTGTACGACTTTGGTGAAGACATCCAATTGGATCATCTTCTCGATGAGGGCCTTGCGGTCGCTCTGGAGCTTCGGCGAATGATCAATCGTAGGCTTGGGCGTGGCCGGTGGCGCCGTCACGGCCTGGACGGTATCGGGAGAGGAGGCCGGAATCGTATTCCAGCCGAGATAAACAATGGCCAGCAGGGCCAGCAAGCTCACAATGACGATCGATAGGGTTTTTTCAACACGAGACATCGATTCATCCTCCTGCGATGAATGGGTGGGCCGGCGGGGAGTCGGAACCTCCCCGTTCGGTCAATAACAGGCGATGCTAGCACAGGGTCGTCTGTTGGTGTCTGCCATACCGGCCGGTCTTGAGGGATGCGGTCGCCGACGGTGTGATCGATGAAAGCTGGTCGACGACAACCGGAGGCGATCTTGGAAGTCGTCTCGATTGGCGACCTCGGCATGGAGAGCGAGCATGACGGCGCGGATTAGCTACAACGGCAAGACGATCGACATCACGCAGATTCCCTACCGGCTAAAGCCGGACTACCCCGGCGCGGCGCTCGTCAATCGCTCCGCATCACGACTGGTCGAAACGTTGAATGTCGCATCGGATGTGCTGATTGCCATCGCGTGGCGCAACTTCCGTAACTCGAATGCCGCAGACGCGACGCTCAAACGTCAGTTGCAGCAGTGGTTCGAATGGGCGCGCTGCGGCAATGCCTGGAGTCTGGCGCGCGATGCCGCCGAAACCGTCAACACGATCATAACGACGGCGACAGCGGGCAGCGCGACGGTCGACATGATGAGCACGGCGGGCGTGGATGCCGGCGCGTTGTACGTGCTCCGGAGTTTGACGCATGTGGAGCTCGTCAAAATCTTAAGCGTGGATTCATCGACCCGGGTAACGTTGGTGGAAACGCTCAATTTCGACTTTGCCACGGGCGATCGCTTCCGATCGGAGCAGTTCTGGCCGGCGCGGCTCGTGTCGAATCAGAATCCGATCGTCGAGCATCCACCCGCCTGGTATGACCTCGAGTTGACGTTTGCCGAGGACGTCAACAGCTTATGACGACGGCCGTTTCGACCGCCTATCAGGTCGAGCACAACAAACTTGAACGGACGCCCGCGTACCTGCTGAACTTTGCAGGGATCGACCAAGTCTACGGCACGCATCGGACGACCGGGACGGTCTCGGATTTATCCGACGACGCCGATCTCGATTTCGCGCTCGATCTGGATAAAACCTACGACCTTGACGCCGGTCTCGAAGTCTTCCTGCGGGATCTCTTTGGTAGTGACGCCTTCGCTTTGACATTGCCCTATATGCAATTGCCTCAGGGCATCGCCGCGCAGATTGAGCCAGACCGGGGCCGCTCCACGATCGGCTCGATTGTCGTTCTCATGACGGATGTCAACGGCGGAATTACGGAATTGATCGGCTTCGGGATCGGTGGACGACTCGCAACGTTCAGGGCTGGTTTCGCGAACATTCCCGAAGAAGAGTTTGCGACCTTCTTCACTGGCATTGTTTCCGGATACAAAATGACCTCGGATCTGACGGGTTACGAAGTCACGGTGCGCGATCCCCAGACGCTCGCGAATAAACAGGTGTTCGAATGCGCCGCATCCAAACTCACGGCGTTATTGACCGAGAGCCCGACCGATACCTACACGCATTACCTGCAATTGCCTCAGGGCAAATTCATCGTCACCAACAATCTCGATGCGGCCGCGTTCGGTACGGCACTGGACTCGGCCTATGGCGCCGGCAATTGGTCCTATTACCAGGCGGCCGTGGCATCTATCGGTTCAACCATCACCGTCGCCGACACGCAATTCTTCAAGAGCGCGGGTTATGTCCTGATCGATGCCGAAATCATCGCCTACTCCGGCAAAACGTCGACGACCTTCACCGGCCTCACACGGGGCGCTCTGGGCTCGACACCGACATCGCATACCATCGGCGCGTCGGCGAAGGAACTTTTAAGAATTGGCCCGGCCCATCCTTGTGATCTGATTCAGGGCATCCTGACGAATACGGATAAGACGGGTGTGGGCATCGATCCCGCGCTGATCGATAGCGCGACCTTCGACGCGGTGAAAGCCTCGATGGGCGCCTATCAAATGGAATTCCGGATCACCTCCCGCATCAACGCCAAACAATTCCTCGAGGACGAGCTGTATCAGATCATCGCCTGCTATCCCATCATCACCGGCACGGGCCTCTTATCGATTCGCGAGTTTGCCGAACCCGATCCGGCGGACATCGTCGAAACCATCACGGATGATGCGATTGTGGCAGATAGCAGCGGGAAGCCCGTGCTCGGCTGGGACGGAAACTTTCCGAAGATCATCAACCACGTCACTTACTATTACGATTACAACCCGATCACGGGCGAGTTCGATTCTCACTTTGAAGATTCCGAGCACGCCTCCGTCAGCACATTCAAGGATCAGCCGCTCGTCTTATATTCGAAAGGCCTACGTTCGGATCTCTCCGGCACCGCCGTTTTCATCCTCGATCGGATCGCTTTAATCTTGCAACGCTACGCCCCGACCGCGCCTGTGATTACCGTGCGGACATTCCTTCAGAAAAATCTGATTGAACCTGGTGAAGTGATTGGACTGACGTCGGCCATGGTGCCTAACCGCTTCACGAACGCGCGCGGCGTCACGAATGAATTGTTCGAGGTCATCAGCCGAACGATCGTCTTCGATCAGGGATACGTCGATTTTCAATTACTTTGGACCTCCTTCGGGCTGCTGCTGGAATTCGAAGCCGCATCCGATGACTTTGAGCGGCCGGGTTCCAATACCCTCGGCGGCAATTGGGTCGAAACGCAATATCCAGCCGCCAATTTTCCGGCCCAGCCGGATGTTATTTTTATCAGCAGTGGTTCCTTGATTCTCGGCGCCACTCCGAGCAGTGTCGCACCCTCGCGAGGACTCCTCTACGATTCCGTCGCCGTGCCCAGTCAAACGCCGCAGCCGGCACAATTCGCGCAGATGACATTCTTCGGCTACGGTGGCGGATTGGTGCGTAGTGGCCCGATGGTTCTGATTACCGTGTCCGGTGGAAAGTGGAACGGCTATGCGGTGGTCTATAGCATTAATGGTTTCAGCAAGGCGCTGGAACTCCGAAAATACGTCGATTTCGATCCGTCTACCGGTGCTGGAACCGAAGTACTAGGTAGTTTCACGGTGACTCTCGATCAATTTGATGCGATCCGCATCACCTGGAACAACGGACATCTTTCCGTATATCTGAACAACGTGCTCGTCATCGGTCCAGTCACCGATATGTCGATTACGACCGGCATGGTCGGAGCAATTCTGGATTTCGGAGATACGGGCGGCGACCGGCAAGTCTGGGCAAACTGGATCGCCGGATCCGCATAAAAGGGTTAGGGGGGATCATGCCAACGTTAACGGTCGGCGCTTTCCATCGACGTAATTTCGTCGCCGGGGCGTCTGAAGTCAAGACGGTCGATAATACGGCCGGCGGCGTCGCCCTGACGAGCGGCACTTACGGTACCCGGCGGTATGCTGTGATTGTTGTGGAAACTGCGCCGGTCCGTTATCTGTGCGGAGGCGGCGCGCCAGTCGCCGGGACCACTGGTATTCTTCTCAACCCCGGCGATGAACTCGAGCTCGATTCCAATGAAGACATTGCCAGCTTCCGTGCGATCCGTGAAACTTCCACCAACGGCAAGTTGCAAGTCATCTATTCCGAATTGAAGTTGACGTCATGAGAATCATCCGCGGCGGACAATATTTGACGGGACTAACGGTCGCAGGGCCATCTTATTTTGCGGACGGTTCCGCAGCGGCGCCATCGATCTCGTTTAGTAATGCGACGACGAAAGGTCTTTATAACGCCGGATCTGGAGTCATAGGTGTTAGTCCGGCCGGGACGACGCGAATTCTGGTCGGCACCAATATCGCGCTCGGTTCCGGCGGCTACATCGCCTGGAACTCCAATGCGGATCCCACGCTCGGGTCGGATGACACAATAATGGTCCGGGATGGGGCTAACGCCATAGCTTTTAAGAATGGGGCATCCGCTCAGCAATTCAATCTCTATCAGTCCTATACGGATGCCTCGAACTACCGCCGAATTTCGATGTATGGCAATTACTCAGGAGGGAATCCCGGCATTCAGGCTGAGGGCGGCGGGACTGGAGCGAATCCAAGTTTCCTTATCGGCGCTACCGGTACTGGAGTTATCGATTTCTGTCCAGCGGGCACTAACACCTATCGCATTCAATCGACGGCAATCTTGCCGCAGTCTGACAATCTGAAAGACCTCGGGAACGGAATCGCACGGTGGGCTAACGGATACTTCGGAACACGTCTGGCGGTGGGGTTGGCGACGAATGCGACGGGATTGCTCTATCTTGGGAGTACGACGACACTCTCACCGACATTCGATTCTATCGGTGGCTCGGGCACACAATTCACATTCCGTCAGGCGAATGGATCACAGGCATCGCGAACCGACTCCACAAATGGTCAGACGATTTTATCGATTCTCGGACAAGCATACTCTTCCGGCTATCTATCGACTGCGGCCATGGTTTTCGTGGTCGATGGCACCTTCACAACAGGCCAGCGGCCTCCATCGCGTATTGAGTTCTATACGAACGCGGCGAATGGAACGCAAACCCTCGCGATGAGCTTGCTATCCTCCCAGCATGTGCGTTTCGACAAAGCGCTCGTCGCTCTCGGCGGCGGCGCAGCGCCGACTTTAGGCACTATCGGCGGTTCGGGCCCGGCCACCGCGGCACAAAATGCCTGGCTCGAAGCAAAGGATTCAACCGGAGCCACGATCTGGATTCCCGTCTGGAAATAATTCTCTAGGAGAACAATCATGTCGTCCTTTCTCGAGACCTATGATTTGCGATACGACGAAATGTTGAAGAAGCGCGTGGCCGCGGCGTGCACGAAAAAAGCGGATTCGATTCTGATCGAACCGTCGAATACGGCGAATCATGCCGCGCGCCTGGTCTGGGCTAACGACTGCCTGCGCGATCCCGTTGACACTGCCGGAAAGCTGATGTGGCGTTTTGTTCAAAACGGCACCATTCAAACCAAGCAAAGCGCGGCATCCATCGCGAGCGGCATCTGCGCTCCGGATTCGGATATCGAATACGTCGTGAATGTGGTGGTCGATGCCATGGTGGTCAATTCATGAAGACACGGCCCAAGACTAACAGCGTGGCGTCGGCCGCGATGCCTCCGCAAACGGCTCTCGATTCGAACGCCGCAGCGATCGACCGCGGGGCCGTGCCGCTGAAGCCCGACCAGATCGCCGTCATGGAAACGATGATGGGCGTCTTCGAAAACGCCAAGCGGGCGGCCGACGATGCCTTCCGACGGATGCTGGTTTATGGCGAACAATGCGCTCAGCTCTGCGGCCTCCAGCCGAACGATTTCGATCTCAACTGGGATCTCAAGGCGTTCGTTCGCAAGAAAGTCGGATCGGCCAAGCCCAACGGCGCCGACAAAACCATCAAGCCGAATGAACAGAAAGGAGTTTCGAATGGACTTTGATTTCTGGATCACGATGGGCACGGCCGCCATTCTTGCGTCGATCAAAAATCCCGCGAATCGAGATCGACTGAAAAAGGTCATGCTGAAAATCCGGAACGCGATCAATACCGCGTACGTCGGCGATCCCGACTTCCAGACTCCTCCTTCTGCGTGACCATCCTCCTTGTCGACGACGATCTCACCGACGCCCGCCTGGTACGGGAAATCCTCACGCGGCAGGATTCCGACCTGACCGTCATCGACGCCGAGACCTGCGAAGATGCCTTGCGCGTGGCGGACACCGCGCAAATCGATTGCATCGTGATGGACGAAAAGCTTGTGCGGACGCGGGGCTCGGAATGCGTCGAACACCTGCGCCAGCAGGGATACATAGGCGCCTTTATCTTGCTGACCGGCTTTCCGGATAGCAAGATTGCCGTCGATGCGATGATGAACGGCGCCGATAACTATCTCTCGAAAGACGACGTGCGGGCGGGACTTCTCGCGGCCATCCGCAAAGCGGTGGAGAAGCGGCACGCCGCGACGGCCATGCAGCACGCGGCCGAGGAAAAGGAGAAACGCTACCTCGATCAGGTACAGGAATTGGACGCCCTGCGTCGCGGCTCGCCCGTGATTGCCCCTGCGCTCTCCGAAGCCGTCCAGGATATCCAGAATATCAAGGAGACGATTGCCGGTCTCGGCCAGCAGGTGGTCAACATCGAGTCGAATACGGCGAAACAGTTCGAATTATTTCTGAAGCTGCAGTCCGGCTGGCAAGAGATGCTCGGCAACATGCAGGAGGGCTTACTGAAGCTGCAGGAAGGCGAGCAGTCGTTACGCCGCTACGCCTCGAATGCCCGGAAGGATTGGTGGGTGCGCTTCTTCACCTGGCTCGCGCTCGTCGTCAATGCGATCGTTCTTCTCTACAAAGCCTACAAGGGGACCTGACACGAGATATTTCATTCAAAGTCACCCCCGATTCAATTAAAGCACCCGGGGCCGGCGCAAACCGAAACGGTGTTATACTGACCCTGGTTGTGAGCCAGTGTCCTTCGGTCCGGTGGGCGGAGGGAGCGGGATTCGAACCCGCGCTCGGTGGTTCTAGCACCGAGTACCGGTTGTGAGCCGGTTGCCTTCGTCCACTCGGCCATCCCTCCGTCCACCGTGCGTCTAATATAGCCGGTGTCAGTGTATTTGTCAAACATTTATTTTACTGTCTTGAAGGTCTTTCGCGGCCGTCCGCGCGGTTGCTGAGGAAGCACGAGCCCTTGCGCTTCCGCCTCCGCCCAGCTTAGTTCCCCACGAGATACACGTTGTGCAACGGCGTTATAGCAGGTCGTGCAGACCCCGCGCATGGTCGCCCGGCGATTGCCGTGATTGGGGCAGCGCTTCGCCTGTGGTGTCATGTCATCTCCCGCACGCCGGCCCCAGCACGAACCGGACGCCTTTCGTTTTCTTCCTCCGGGTCTTCATTTGTTTTTTCCTCCTTTGTCGATTCCAATTCCGGCCTTGAGGCGCCGGATCCGCTTCCGGCGCCGCTTCCTGGCTATTGCTTCAAGTCCGCCATCCGCGCGGTCAGTGTCCACAGGGCCCGGTTTAACCGAACGTCCTGATCGATACCCGTCACCGCACGCGTAGTCACGCGGCGCACGTCGCCGCGGCGATAGTTCCGCAGTCCGCCGCGGAGCACATTTTCCTGGACGCGGTTGAAGACCGACCAAAGGTCCGCGCGGGAATCGTCGACGCGTCGGGGTGTCAGCAGCTGGCCCGGCGTGATCGGTGTCGTGACGGAGCCCTCCGCATCGGCGAAGCGCAGGACGTGTGCGGCTTCGGCGAAAGCCTTCTGTTCGTCCGAGGACAACTGGATGGCCTTCCAGCGCGCAACCGCGTCGATCACCTCGGGCATCCGCTCGACGAGTTCCATGGAACCGGTCGCGACCTGCTCGAGAACGTTGCCGGTGTGCTTGACGTGGATCGACTCCATCATCGAATCCGCGACCACGAGTCCGTTCGCGCAGACGAGCCGGAAGAGGCCGGCCATCAGCTTGTAGGCGCTCGAGCCGTCGTGTGCGTTGATCAGCACGATCTCCGGGAAGGTGTCGCCGAGCGCGACGGCCGAGGCCTGGGAACGGAAGCGGATCATGTGCTTCGTGTGACCCCGTTTCCCATCGATCTTCGTGGCCGACTGCGAAGCCGCGAAGGGCGCAAAGCCGGCCTGGCGCATGCCCTCGATGATCGTGGACGTCGGAATGTAGCTGTAGCGCGAGGACATCGCACCGTAGGGCTCCGCGGCGAAGGCCGAGGGCGCGGCGCGGCGGATCTCCTCGAGGGTCAACGGTTGATTTCGGCGGACGGGACGTGGGTTAGAATCGATCGTAGCTTTCATGGGACCTATACTCCTTTGGAAGTTAGAGCCTCGTGGATGTTTCGACCATCTGCGGGGCTCGCCTGTCATTCGAGAGACAGTGTAGCTCGACTCTTCTCAAATGTCAATCGTTTTGTCAGATAATTTATTCGGGTTTTGTCAGATAATTTATTCGGGTGTGGATGGCGTGGTCGGATTCAGCATCCCTATTCGACTGGCGGCGAGGATGGCGCGCGCACGAGCTTCGGACGGGGTTAACCCTTCAATATCAATTCGCATTCGAGCGCGGCCATGCGGAACTCTCCATGGCCACAATTTAATCGTGATCTTCCGATGACCGTCGCCGTTCGTGATAACGCGAAGTTCGCTGGATATCGCATTCTTCTCGCACCACTCCAAGAACAGCGGTTCGCTGACGGCGGGATCGGATTCGATGGCGGGCAGGTCTCTATCGCATGACCGGATTTCAACCTTGCCGTGAGACTTGTGCTGCGGGGGTTCACGCTCGTCCACAGCGTCGATGTATTGTTGCGCTTCCTCAGTGGAGTAGAAAAACCTGTCTCGGGCAGGCATCTCGCTGCCGATATAGAAAATTCGGAACGCTTTAAGTTCCATCCCTAAAATCTCACAGACCGCCTTCCTCAGTTCCGACCCGGACAGGTCGCTCATTCGGTTTCTCCTTTGTCCGCCAACTGTGGCCACTTCGCTGAAACCTTGCCGCCAACCGTTTCACATTCTGCGGCATGAACCCCACGATGACCTTGTGGCATCATGCACTTCAGCTCAAAGGCGTGCCGGTAAACGCTGCCACACTTGTCGCCTTTGGATTTAATGGCTAGACGTTGGCGAGTCGTCAGGATGGATCTGAATCGCGCTTTCTCCGGGCTCATGTCAACCGGACCTTTCCTTCGATCGGGCGAGCTCGCGCATCGCTTCCAGTTGTCGCCGATTCGCCTGGCGAGCGAGCTTGCGCATCGCACTCTTGTACGCCATCCAGGCCCCGCCGCGCGTGATCCCCAGCTCCCGAGCGATCTCCTCGAAGCTCATGGCGGCGCCGTGCTGCGGGCCGCCGCGACGTTTACTGCTCTGACGCTTCACTGCCTCCTCCCGTGATCCGACTTCCGTTTTCCTTTGTAAATCCGCTGATGAACCCACTTGTCAAGAATCTTATATGTGCAATCCCAGTGAATGCCGGCGATGCTCACCATCGGCAGTTCTGCGTTACTCGACGTGCCCCACGAGCAGGCGTAGAAGTCGCTCCCGATCGGAATCACCTTTCGGCAGTACGCGCATTTGATGTTTCGGTCGAGAGTCACTTCCGGTTCGCCTTCAGTCTGAAGCGCCCGCGTGCATACTCGCGTAACACCTGCTCAACCTGTGCATCCAAGTCACCGCCGGCCAATAGTTCGAGATACTGTTCTTTATTCGCTGCCATTTCATACGCCAGCCGATGAGTCACGAGCATTAACGATTCGCCGGCTTGGAACCGTCGGACGATCTCGCGCTTTCGAGAAAGGGTCATAGACCGCCTCTGCTCGGAAACTCCCTCACGCGCAGATCTTCCGGCCACTCTTCAGGGCTGCCGCCCTTCCGATCGTCCAGAAACACATGCCAGCAGCCAGCGTCATGTTCTTTGTGGTACGGCAGCGGCCAAACGTTGCTCGGTCCGTCCCCGTAGCCGCCTTGGATTCCATCCCATCGAACATACGCCCCCAACTGCTTCACGAAGCATGCGACTCCCGCCTGCTGACACTGCCGCACGACATCGCGAGCCCACTGGATATTGAAGGGCCGGGCGCCGGCGCCGCTCTCGCCGCCGACGATGATCCAGTCGAGTTTTGGATTTCCTTCCGTTCCGCCCATGAATGACGTCGCCCTAAATCCGGAAAGGGCGTTCCAGTAAAGCACTCGCGGATAATCGGAAAACGGCGAGGCGCCGACTGGTTTATCTTGCGTTACGCCTATCGACCTGAAATTCACCGCGCTCAGTGCCGGTTCGTAGCTCACGAATCGGACTGCTGCCGGTGTTTGCAAGAGCTTCGGGATTCGTTCATCGGCGCGCAGTTGATCCTCGACCGAGACGCCCAGCCAGACGTTTTCTAAACGCCCATTGCCATCCAGTAACTCATAAATCCTGCCGCCCTGAACGTGCGATGCGCCAATTTCGCGTGCTGCCGCTGCGATCAGATCAGCTACGGTACGCAGTCTTAAGCAATACTCCCGCATCCGTTCCGGCCTTTTCGTCAGGATCTGGTAGGTGTGCTGCGGCGTGAGCGCCATCACGGCAAAAACTTTGTCGATGAATTCGAAAGGAACCCACTCGCCGAAAAGATCGGACTGGTTCTCGACGAACACCTTGACGGGCTTCCGCCAGCGCAGCGGCTCGCCGAGAATCTTTTCGTCGACGAAAATATCCACAAGTTCGCGCGAGCGTTTATCGAATGGCAAGCCGGTCCCATTACTAGGTAAGCAGCGATGGTTATTCGTGCAGCTATAGCAGTGGTTGCAGCCCGTCGAGATGACCTCACAATGCGGCCCAACGTGGCCTTTCATCCGCTCGCAGATTTCCGCAAGCTCCGTCCAGCCGTGCAGTATCGCGATGTGAGGTGCATCCTCCTTTACGCGAGCCCGGATCGGAGACCAGGTCTTATCCGTCCACTCGATGGTCGTGTTGCCCATAGTTCAACGTTCCTCGTCCGGTTTCTGCATCGCTTCAAACTCCAGTCGAAGGTTCTCCCGGTAGTCGCGAAACTGCTCGATGATATTGGCCCCGACGATGTCGGTCTGGCGGAGTTCCTCTTTGAGGAAATGGAAAACAAAGGCGTCGGCGAACGCCCCGTTGCAGCATTTGAGGATGTTCAGCGCGACGTTCATCGCCGCGTCGGCATCCATCTGCGTGTGCACGTCGTCAATCTGGATATCGATCCGCGGTTTCTGCGTCCGGTGGGAAATCAACGAGGTGATCATCACCACGCCCGAGCCGCCGAGTTTCCGGCCGGCTTGCAGTTCGAGGCGTTGGACGCGGACCTCTTCGCGCAGTTTCGCAAGGACGGCCTTCAATGCTTCGCGATCGCAAGCGCCTGAATGTTCCGGACCTTCACAGTAACGGCAGAGGGCCATGGTTACGTCTCCTTGCTCTTTGTGGTCTGTCTCCGCGACGCTTCCGCTCGACATGCCGCGCAAGTGGCGGCCTGCCAATCCTTCAAATGAACCCATTGGTGTCCCTGCGGCCATTCCGCGGGCACACGAGCACTGAATCCACAGAGCGGCAGACCTTGATGGAGAGCGTGGATCATAGCCGGCTCCTCCACCCACTCGTCGAACGCCGATAAATCCACCTCGTTCGCTTGGCTCATCCCGCCGTCCGGTAGACTCGGGTTGAACGTGATCACCGGGCAGTTGTCGTTCGAGCAGACGGCTTGCTCCGTGTTGATGACTAACCTTGCGAGCGTGTGGCAGAGGGGACAGTGGTAGTTGGGTTCGCTCATTTTCCCAACCACTCGTACGTACACCAACACCGGCACATCTCTTTATGATCCGCCGGCCGCTCACACACATGAGTGACGATTCCGGCGTGACACCGGTGCCCGGCTTGCCGTGGCTGAACGCTCGTCATCCCGCAACGTTGACCTTCAGCGCGACGGCGTTCGTACTCTTGAACTTCTTTGACGAGGTTTTGGACAGACATCGATTCACTCCTTGACTTTGAAAAGATGCGGCGCGAATTCACCGACCATTCCGGAAATGGAGACCATGCCCTGGCGACTCACGGCCTGAACCCTGTAGAATTCCTCCGGCCGATGGGCGAAGTAGACGTCTTTACCCAGTAAGGAAAGGGCGACTTTCTTCTGTTCCAGGTCTTCGGCGGACAGGAAAAACACGTGCGGGCAGAGCGTGGAGCGATCGGCGTCGTCGTAACGCGTGCCGCAAACCTTACATTTCACGTTCATGATTTCGCGGCCCGCTTTCCATTCGCCGGCGTCTCGATCGTCGCCTTCACCGAGACGTTCTGCTTGACCGGCTTCGCCAGTGCCATCAACTTGTCGAAGCACTCCGCGCACAGCTGAAGCCGCTGGGTTTGGTAGGTGTGATCCTGGCGCGGCAGGATCTGCCGGCTCTTGAGGTCGAGTTCAAAAGCTTCAACATCCAACAACGTCGGACACTGATCGCACCAGAGCGTCACTTTCATGGCCATAGTCGCTTTACCTCCTTCGCGTCGTTTTCTTTACCTGCAACTTCGGCGGCGGCGGACCCGATGGTGCCCCTCGACGGAGTTGAGTCTTTAAGGTGCGTAATGCGGACACGATCTGCGACGTGCACGACATGCAAGCATGGTCGGCAGAGAACAGGAGCGCTTGCTCCTTCCCCGATTCGGCGGCGTAGCCATCGGCGGGAGTAACCTCGAGGGTGTACATCATCCCGTCCGGCTCGAACTCACGAACCACGGCATCACAGAACTCGCAGATCGCGGCCTTCATCGCGCGGCCCGCTTCTTGGCTGCCCGTTGGACGCGCGTCTCCATCTCGACACAGACCGCCTGCTGGCAGCGCGTGCATTCAAAGACGTAGAGATCCGCGTCGTCTTCGACCAGTTTGAATTTCGTCCAATCGCCGCAATCGTCGGGCGCCGACTTGGTCTTCGGGCACGCATGGGCGACGCTAAAAACAACGCTTACTAATTCGCCGAGCACGGGCAGGTTGGAGCGCTTCGATTTCATTTTGCTGCCCGCTTACGCCGTCCCTTATTGCGCGCATTGATGAACGTGGACTCCTCGGCTTGAGCGGATGGCGAAAGCAACGGATCTTCTCGTGGTCCCTCGTTCTCGCTCTCGTCGCCCGGTTCTCTCATCGTTGACGCAATGACGGCCGCTTTCGCCGCATCTCGAATCCGGACCAGCGTTTCCTCGTCTTGCTTGTTCACCGCGCATTTGGCGCAGTAGTAAAACTTCTTATCGCTCGTTTGAAATTCGGGATTTGGCGCCGAACACAACCTGCAGAGCGCTTCCGCGTGCGGATCGACGTCGTCGAATAGACTTGGTTGAAGTTCCGAAAACGTGCAGTAGAAATGCTCGTGCAGGAGGTCCGAAAGATCGTTCAACACCTTGGGATCGTTCTTCTCGAAGCTGACCGTGAACATCAGGGCGAAGTCGTTCGACTCGGGTGTGACTTTGCCGGCTTCAAGCTTCGAAATCGAGACGGCCGGGATGAACACCCGCGAGTTCGCATGCTCGGGATCCCGGCAGTATTCGAGCGACTGCGGCCCGATGTTCGAAACGAACCGGCAATGGCTCAAGTGGGACCGCGGCGCCATGTCGGGACCGAGCTTATGGAAGAGCGTCGACGCGATCTCGGGGTCGACTTCCTGTGCCAGCTCGTAGGAGATCGGATTGACGTAACAGCGCAGTTTGATCAGGCGCTTCTCGCCGTCAAGGTCCGGCCAGGCGTCAAGCAGGTACGTTTTGATATTTTCGCTTTCGAACATTCAGATCCTCCGTTTGGCTTTCGCGCGTTCATTTCGGTCTCGATTGGAGTCGCCGCCGCGCGTTTTCCACTTCTGCGGGTCAACGTTGGGGTTGGGACATTGCCGTTCTCTTATTTCAAAGGTGTGGTTTGTTCGCGGTCGCGCGTACCGTGTGATCACTTCAGGGATCTGTAAATCGACCAGGCTGCCCTTGAGACCGCTCATTCGAAGGGCGTGCATGTTCGCTTCGCCGTAGGCGACGAGTACCGAAGGAGCGCCGCCGGAGCTCTTCGCGCGGGATCCGTCGCGCTGGATGAAGAACAGTCGCTTTCGAAGGAACAACAGACCGGTAGCGCGAACGAAGATCTCATCCTGGAAGAGCGCCGTATCGACGCGGGCAAACACGAGCGCGATGCCGTTAGCGTGATCTCCGAGCCGGCGGACCCACTCGGTCGTCTTGTTACCGTATGGCGGATTGAGCCAAACCCGCCCGCGCCACGGTTTCATGAAGCCACCGTCCAAAACCGTCCACATGGTTTCTGCCGTTCGGTGCTGCTGTTCGGTGGAAGCGCACGGATCCAGATCGAACCGACCGAGCGCTTTCAAAATGTGCGGCGGCGTCTGCCAGTCGTCCGTGGGTTTCTGCCCGCGGCGCTGATGCTCGACATAGGCCCAGTCGAAGTTGGTCAACTCTGATTCCTCATTCCGACGGGAAACGGTTGTATTGGGCAGTCAGCTGAAAGCGAATCCAGTCGCTTAGCCGCGATTTCGCAGTAGCGCTCTTCGATCTCGATACCGATCGCGCGACGGTGAAGATTTGCCGCAGCAACGAGCGTCGTTCCGGATCCAGCAAAAGGATCAAGCACCATCCCCCCCCATACCAGCGGACCAGCCACTCGACATGCTGGATGCGGCGTGGACAAGGATGGCCTTCCGTGCGCCTCCGATTGTCGGTGTTACAGACTTCACCTTCCGTCCGATCACTCACGCGCCAGCCGCCATTCAGCGTCGCTTCGGTGTTCGTCGACTCGCCCGACATCAAGTGGCTGGTTTGATATGCAGGCGGAGCTTCGCCGAAAACATAAGCGACTTCGGACCCATTCAACAGGCGACCCTTATAGGACGGACGTGCATACCTCAACCAGCAGACCCGAAGAAAAGGAAGCTGCTCAGGAACGGCCAGTGTGAAGCGCGGATCGGTATCACATCCGAGGTGAAGGACGAGTCTCCTGAAAGTGGCAAGGCGAAGTGTCTCCTCGAGGAGAGTAAAGGGATCGCCGGCGCCGGCGAGTGGGACGCTGGCGTTCGGCCAAACCGGATCGGTGATCATCGAGTCGGCCTGATACACCAGGTCACATTTGGGGATCTCGAGGAGAACCTTCCGGCAGTCTCCGTGGTAGAGCGTGATGCCGGCGTGTTCGTAGTAGGGCTTCATTTTCATTCGAACAACGTGTCGCTGGCTTTCAGTTCACCGCGACCTTCGACAAGTTCCAACGTGCGAAGCTTGCTCAGGTAGGTATTGAACGAGCCACTGCTGTGACTGAGCTCAGCCGCCTCGCCGACGGCTTCCTTCGAGAGCGCCCGCGGATAATGTTTGGCCAGCACGCGCAGGATCCGCGCGGCGCCACTGTCACCGAGTTCGGCGATCCAGTAATCGAGCAGCTCCTGCCCCTGCGGCAGCGGGTCGAACTCGCCGAGAACCGCCAGACCTGCATCGGTAATCCGCAGGAGACTGCGCTCCCCGTCGATCCAGCCCGAGCTTCGCCCTTTACTCAGATAGGTATTGAAGGAGCCGCTCTTGCTCGACAGGCCGGCGAGGATGCCGACCTGGCGCGACGACCGTCCTTGTGGATATTGGGCCAGTGCGATCAGGATCCGGCGGAGTCCGGAGTTGCCGAGTTCGGCATTGCCATTCTCTCGAGAGCGGGAGTGTATGTCGGTGTATAGACGTTCAGGCTTTTTCGAAGACGTCAAGGAGGTTGTGTTTAAAGAACCGGGTTTTAATCGGGTTTCCGGCGGATTCGCTTTACCCAGTCGCTCATAGAGCAGCTGCAACTTTTTGGAATGGCTTTCGACGAATTGCACGACGCCGAGCGCTTGATCGAACACGGTCTTACTGGCGAGTAGTAGCTTGCGGTCTTCGTCGGTAAGCACCGACACTTCTACACGTTCCACCTTCGCGACTTCCGGTTTTGCCTTCTGCATTGAGGCGATCTCTTGCTTTAATGCAACGATCTGTTTTCGTAGTTCCTTCGGATCCTCCGCCTTCGACTTCTCGATTGTCGCGGCCATTTCCGCCGTCAGCTTCTGTACATCGATGGGAGTCAGCGGCTGTTCCTTCGTGCGCCCGCCCACTTTCGGCGTCATCGACACATCGGCCGTCACCTTGGGCAGAATCTGCACGGTCGCCGAGGTCGAAAGGAAGGTCGGACTCCAGACATGGGGCTGACCGGTTTTCAACGTCGGCAGGACCGATTCAATGTCTTCATCGATGCCCGCTTGACGCGTCCAGTCGGCGATCGCCCGGCGTTCTTGGGGACCCGTCATGTTGAATACGAAGAGCGTGCCGGCCTGGTTCAGGGCCTTCTTGTTGATTTCCTGCGGGCGCTGGGAGATCAGGCTTCCGCCGATGCCAAAGTTCCGGCCCAGTTTCCACGCACGTTCGAAGTGATGGAGCATGTGCGCTTCCTTATTGCCGGGGTTCTGCGGTACGAATTCCTGGCACTCCTCGAGAAACAAATGCACGGCCGACGGTGCCGCCTTTTTGCGCTGGAAGAACCGCTCCACAAAATCGGAGGCGAAGCGCACCTGCTCGGCCCGCAGGAATTGCGAGATATCGAGAACCGCGGAAATCCCGCGATCGGCGACGACGTCCGCCATGAGCTTGCCGCCGGTCGGCCCCAGAGGGAAATCGCCGCGCATGCCGCCGAAGATGTAGACCGTCCAGGATCCGCCGATGCGCAGTCCGTGCCAGGCGCCGACCGGATCCAGGCTGACGATCTGCGCGCCGGCTTCGAGCATCAACTCGGCGAGCTTCATGGCGGCGTAGGTTTTGCCCGAACCGGTCCGGCCGAGGAAGGCGAGCTTCTCGGTCACGACGTCGATGGGCAAGTTGAGGTCGTCGGCGATATGTAGGGATTTCACGAAAACAACTCCATCTGCGGCGGCTCAGTCTTTAGCTCTTCAGGGACATGTTTTCCAAAACACTCTTCGCAATAGAAACACAGCCCGTCCGGATCGTGACGAGCTGACAGGAAGCCGTAAATCACTTCGATGACAATCTGCGGCGGCGGAATTTGCTTCTCGCAATCGGTACACGGGAAAATCGCAAACGCCTCGTAGGGCGTGACGGCATCAACGTCCGGATTGATCATGCGCACTTTCACGGGTTCACCTTATCTTCTTCCGGCGGGTTGCACTCGATCGCTTCCTCGACCAGGTTCTCGGCGTCGTGCGTAATGTCGTCCATCGCCGGCATAGAATTTGAGGGTATAGCTGCTCATACCCGAATACTCCGAACTGCGGTATCTTGAGCGCATGACAAAACAGGAATGGATCGCACACTTACGGCATCAAATTGAAATGCTGGATCATGACGCGGGTGCGCAGAGAAAGTTTGCTGAAAAGCAAAACTCGCTACCCGAAGATAGAGCCGCAACCTTGAAATTCGCAGCCTCGTTAGAAGATTGGGCTGCACAGACTCGACAACAATTAAAGCGATTTGAAGAAGAGTAGTTTTCACGACAGCACCGCCTCGCAGAGCGCCTGGGCCATGTTGACCGCGACCGCGTTGCCGATCTGCTTCACAATCTGCTCGCGGTTTCCCGCAAAGTGATAGCCCGCCTGAAATCCCATCGCGGCGGCCAGTTCCTTCGGCTGCAGCATCCGGAATTTGATGTCAAGCGCGTAGCCGTCAACGACGGGCATCACCAAACCAAATCGGTCTCGTGTGCTGACGGTATCGAGCGGTTCATCGACAGGCCGGCATCCAGCGGTTCCGTTATATTTCGCAATCAACGGGGTCACGACTCCAGTTTCGCCGCGATGCGCGGTCGTGATTGTCGGCACCGGTTCGCCGACGTCGTGGACGCGGCCGCCGTGCGTGAGTTGCAAGAGGAACGGCTGTGCCAGTCCGTAACGGTTCGACGTGTCTAGTGTGCCGATGGGCTGATCGACCGATCGAACGCGCCTGCGTCCATCGTTCTTTCCGTTGTGGTCCCCGTTGAATCGTGTGAGGAACGGTTCAACCAATCCAATGCCGCGACTCGTGGTCGTGATTGTGCCGAGCGGCTTCTCCGTCGACCTGGCCGGTGCTTCGCCGAATTGGGGAACAATAAATGGCTCGACCAGCGTGACATTGTTTCCGCAGGCTCGGATCGTCCGGAGTGGCCGCTCGATCGAGTCCACTTGCGCGCCCTTAAACATCCGATGCGGCAGAATGAACGGTTGCGCCACGCCGACATTTGCACCGGATGTTGTCAGTGTTGGAACCGGCTGATCAATCGATCGCGCATCCTGATGGTTCCGGAGGATCACGAGGAACGGTTGAAGATCCTTCCCGCCGAAGCGCTCCAGACCCGCAAGAATCCGCTCCATGGTTTTCGGGGCCAACGGGCGTTCTCGATGAAAGATGCTTTTGCCGGGAATATTCCAGTCGATGATCTCGCGTGCGGCCCGCCACTTCTTGCGCCGGCCGAATAGGCGGCCATTGTCACTGGCGGTGTGCGTCGGCTCCGGCCACTGGATTTTTCGGTTTCCTCGCCGTGCCATCAGAAACAGACGTTCGCGTGTCGTTGGATCACCATAGTCGGCGGCGTTCAGGATGCGCCACTCGACGCGGTAGCCAAACGATTCCAGGGCGGCAATGAAGGCGCGGAAGGTTTCACCGCGGTGGGATTTCAGCGGGCGGCCGTTGGCGCCGACCGGTCCCCAATCGCGAAACTCTTTGACGTTCTCAATGAGCAGCGTTTTGACGTACAGCAACTCGATCCAGCGGAGGATCAGCCAGGCCGAGGCGCGCGCCTGATCGCTGACCGGCCGGCCGCCGCGGGCAATGCTGTGATGCGTGCATTCCGGGGAAGCCACCAGGATATCGAGGTAGCCGCCGGGGACGTGCTTGCGTGGATCTACGGCATCGACGCTCGCGCAGAGATGTTGCACCTCCGGATGATTCGCGGCGTGCGTGGCGATCGCGACGGGCCAGTGATTCACGGCCAGAAGCTTCAATCGATAGCCGCGCTTTTCGCAGGCGCGCCGCAGTCCGCTCGTCGTTCCTCCACCGCCGCAAAACAGATCGGCGCCGATAATTTCCTTCGGTCGTCTCACGGTTTCCTCACGAGATGGCGGCCTTTCTTCTGGACCCCTGCAGCGTCGATCCACTGTGATGCGCCACACTTAATGCAGGTCACTTCGATGCGACTGCTGGCGATCGAACTGCCCGTCACTTTCCCGTTGACGGAAATACTGAAGTTGCCGATGAACGTATCCATCGAGCCGGTTTGCTTGAAGCGCATGCAGAGGTGTCGAGCGGCTGGCTTTTTGTTAATCGCCATAATCATCCCCATCGTGGCGTGACGTGAGGTTCAACACCTTCTCTTGCATTTCTGTGATCGATAGATCGCCTGACGCGAGCCCGACAAGAATGCTTTGGCCTCGCACGACGCCGCGGCGATAGGCCTCAGTCAGTGCAGCCCGTATATTCTGGTCGAGTTGTTCAACCGCAACAGCCGCCGCCTCGGGGATCGCTCGGATAACCGTGTCGTGGCGCAAATACCGATGTTCCCGCCTTTGCCATGAGCTTGGAATCCACTGGATGCGTCCGTGTGCGTTCTCGATGCCGTCGATTGGAAGCGTTTCGCCCAGATAGTTGATGATCGTCGCGAATGCGTCTCCCATGATGTAGCCGTCACCGGTCGATCGCTGTCTTCCGGTCTTCACAAAATGCTTCGTTGTGGCCGGAATGTTTCCTTCGAAGTACTGCAGCTGCTCACCGTCTATCGGGGGAACGGCAACAGGAATCAGTCCCTCTTTCAGCTTGCTGGCCGCCTTCAGGAGCTTGGGATACTCTTCGATCCGGCGCCGGCATTCACGGCATACGCGATCTTCATCTCGCCGATGATCCCCTCCACAACCCGGGCAGGGCTTCTTCGTTTCCGGAACCTCGATGCTGCCGATCGCCCGGCGAAACTCGCGGAGTTGTTCGACGAGTCGCTCTCGATCTTCTTTCTTATCGAAGACGGACCGATTCTTTCGCGCCACCTGGTTCTCATCCAAAATGAACTGCTTGCCGTATTTCTTAATGACTCGTACCGCGTCGTTGCGCGTCACATCGTCCCCTTTAATAGCGGTGGTTATTTGAATCGCTTGCACTGATGCTTCACCACAGCGCCTCCGTGTAGCGAATGCCTTGAAACCCGCGCCGTAAGATGGTTTCCGGCGGACGTGAGACCGGCGCCGTGCAGACCGCCCAGAACTTCGGCTTGCGGATCGTCCGGTCCCAACACTCTCGCTCATCGCCGGGAAGGTATTCGGCAATGTTCAACCGCACATCGATCCGGCCTTCGATGATCAGATACATATGGACCACGTCGAATTTGGGAATGCACTGCAATGCGATGTAAATGGCGTCGAGGCGGCCGCGTTCCAGGGCTTTCAGTGACGCCTTGTAGCGGACGGTGCCTGGACCTTCAAAGCTCGCATACAAGCTGGGCAGCGTCCGGATGATGCCGGTCGGTCGCACCTCCGACGCCGGCGGATCGCCCGCCCTTCGCGCCAGTCCCGTCTTCGTCACGTATTAATCTCCTCGTTAGTCGTCATCGTCCTGGCCCGGATCGCCTGCCGACACTGGCCATAGGGCGTCCCGTCCGTGTGTCTCACGTTCCGTCCGCCCGGTTGATCCGCCAGTAGTGTCTCCAGGCAGTACCCGCACTTCGCTTCCGAGACCCAGGCGGTCATAGAGTTCATCCCAGGAGATGTGTCGATAGCCGAGTCGTTCGGCGAGCTCCTCGGCTTCGGAGGCGCTGAAGAGGTCGCGCTTCTCTTGACAGTCCCGGTGGAAGGATTTCTTACTTTCAAGGTCGTACTCATCGGTCCCGGCTTTAGTCGGTTTGCCGCAAATGGAACAGCGTCCGTCATATCTGCTGATCAACGGAGCGCCTCTTGGCGGATCTGCCCTTCACTGCCCTGTCTCGATTGTTATCGCCCTTGGTGCCGAGGAATAAATGTGACGGGTTGACGCAGATCCGGTTGTCGCATTTATGTAAGACGAAAAGATCTTCAGGGATCGGCCCAAAGCTGAACAGGTAAGCAGCACGATGAGCCATGACCTCTTGATCGATGAGATAAAACCTGCCATACCCTGACGGTTGCGGCCGCTCCTTCCATGTCCAGCAAGCCCCTAACTGCGGGTCATGCGAAGGCGTCGGCCCGTCCTTGTCAACCTTTAGCCAGAACCGCTCCTGCGGACTCATTCCCGCATAGCGCCGTCCGTTTGCTTGATAAGGCACGATCTCTCCCCGACGTCTCGCCTTTGCGCGGCGGTTAGCTTCATTGCGGGCCAGTCTTTGCTGTTCGGTCAATTTCAAAACTCCGCCGCTCTATACGGTTTCACCCCGTCGCCGGTGTGCAGGACCCATCGCAAAAGGTTTCCTCACAACCCGAGCACTGAAAATGCAGATGCTGGCCATCGATCACGTACACGAAGAAGGGACCGTCTTTTTCGCATTCAAGGCAGAGCAACAAATCCGCAACCACGGATTCGTGCGATCCGTCCCGAGCCTGCACCATCACTTGACGCGTGTTCATGCGAAATCCCTGCCCGGCGTTCGGCCGTCGCCGTGAGCGTTGAGCAGATCGCGAAATGTCGCGCCCGATCCTTTGGAGGGTTGGTAACCGAGCGCTTTCGCCAGTTCGGCAAAGGCCTCCAATTTGGTGGCGCCAAATCCGGCAGCAGACTCCGCCAGATTGGTAAAATCCTTCGCGGTGGCCATCCACATATTGCCGTCCAGACCGACCTTGATCCCCACGCGCGCGGCGTAGTCGGTACAGCCCCACTTTGCCGCGAGTTCCGAGATACGCTGAGGATTGGCACCGCCGGCTAAAGCTTCGACGCAAACCTGCCACGCGTTCTCGCGGTCCGCTGTGTCCATGGCCCACAATCCCAGTGCGAAATCGGAGTCGCGAATGTCCGTTGCCGTTCCCGGCAGATCGCGTTTGTAGATCAGGTCTCCGCTGACGTGCAGGTAGTACCAGCCCTGGATGCTCATGCGAAATCCTCATCCCAGGCGATCGCCACATCACCGACAATCTGGTGCGTCGTTCCCGGTACACAGACCGAGTGATAAATCTTCGTCGCTTCAGGATTGATTGGCTTCAACGGGCGGACCGGTTTGATTTCAATGTGGGTCGTATGGCGGATCGTTTCCGTTTCCCATCCGTTGTCGTCCGCGCACATCACGCGGCCGTCACGCAGATTCACCGTGTCGATGGTGTCGCAGCCGATCCGACCGTAGATCCAGTGCAACAGGTCGGAGCCTTTGTGCGGGACCTCGTGGAATTCCCGCTGGCCGGAGATCCGGATGATTTCGATTTTAGAGAGCCGCTTCTTCATTGAAACCCATCCTCACGATGCAGACCGCGAATGGCGCGATCGAGGCGACGATGAGCGTCGCGTTTTTCAGCGGAACCTTCTTCGGCGTCGATGAATTCGTCGATCAACTGCAAGATGCCTTCGCCGGTCCAGCGGCGGACCAATCGCTTAAAGGTTGCCGTCAAGCCGGGCCGGACATGCTGCCGGACGGCGCGTTTCCAGCCTTCGCAGATGCGCATTCCACGCGATCGCAGTTCCGCGTTCGTGACGAACTTCGTCTTGCTGGTGAAATCCGTTCCATCCTTTCCGTGATGGCACCAGAACGGAACACCCGTCAGCGCGCAGATCTCGGAACGCAGGCGATTGTAGATTTCGGTATTCGCCGCCGCTCCCGATCGGAATGCGCAGGACTCACAAGGGGCACCCATTTCAAAACTCCATGAACACAGATCTCAAATGCTCCAATGCGACATGGATCGTCTTCTGCGACTCATCGAGTACCTGTGCCGGTGCGGGATGGTTGGTCTGCACGAGCTGCGCGTGCAAGGCCCAGAGCTTCTCCTGTGACTCCCGGATTTTCGCGGCTTCCCTGCGGATAGAATTCAACACCGTCTCGAATTTCGGTCTGCTGTTGCTTTCTGTCGTGCTCACAGACTCACCTCGTCGTAGTGTTTGATCAATTGCGCCTCCGCGCCTTTCCAGGAGTCGCAGACTGGGCCCTCCCAGCCGCAGTCACAGGTGGCGATGTAGTCGTTACTGCCGAGGTCGTTCTCGATAGCGCCGTTGTGGGTCATAAGTCTCCTCAAAAGGGAGTGTCGTCGTCCGTGTTGCCGCTGCCGCCGGTACTACCGTCGGATCGGAGGCGTTCCAATTTCCGCTGAGCCTCTCGAATGTCCGACTCAGCCTTATAAATGGCTTGCTGTTTCTCGTGTTCGGCACGACGACGCGCTTCCGCCTCGGCATGCTGGCGTTCGAGATCTTCGATGCGCTTCGCTTTTTCCGTCGAGAGCAGCGCGTTGACGGCATCCTGCAACTTCGTCGTCGCGGCGACGTGATCTTCACCTGCCTTCAGTTCCGCGCTCAGCTCCACGAATAGTTTGAAATTGGAATAAGACTCGAACGGATGCGGGATCGTGCATCCCGCACTGGCTCGGATTACGGTGAACTTCATGAGGCTCCTTTGTCGCTAAGATCGAAACATTCCAATTCGCCCATCGGCTGAATCACGAAGAGCAGTTCGCAGCATTCACCCGTCGGCGGGAACCCAGCCTCATCGACGGTCCAGAATTCTTCGTTCTCGGCCTTGCTCTCGCCGGTGACATCATTGCCGTCAACGATGATGCGGACGTTCTGGCCGCATTTCGGACACTCCACCTCGGCGACGGTCAGGAGAAAGCGGCCCTTGTCGAAGTCCATGACGTTCTGCATGGTCACCCCGATCACATCGAGAGCCTTCTGGCAGACGCACGGCCAGAAGGCTCCGCAAGGGCATCGGAACTTGCCGTCAGCGTTTTCGGATTCCATCTTCTAGTCGTCCCAGGGCGTGCAGGACGGGCACTGCAACCATCCGCCCTTGCCATTGCAGATATCGCAGCGCACGTTCGGACGCGGATCGAGACAGCAGCAGACGTCCTCGCCGCAGTCGTGATCGACCATGCCGTCTTCGTCGCAGTTGTAGCAGTCGCGCCGCAGCTTCTCGCTGCCGCACGTCGCGCAGATGGTGTCGTTCGCCGAGCTTTTCGGCATCGCTGGTGCCTCAGAACTCCCCGCTCGCGCCGCCGCCGCCTGACTCTCCGCCACCGGAATCGAACGACGGTCCGGGATCGGGCGTCGAATCGAAACCGCCGCCGCCACTGTCCGACGTTCCGAAATCAGGGATGCCCGTGTTCATGAATCCATCGAACGGGTTCAAGCTGTTGTCCCGCCGCCGTCGTTCTTCCTCTTCTTCCTCTTCCCGCTGTTTACGTTTCCGTCGTTGCTCTTCGGTTTCCATACTGGGTTCTCCTTTTGAAGTCGGTTCGCGATGAAACTTTAGTCTTCCAGCGCGAGGTCATCGCAGTTAGATGAACGTCCGCTCAAGGGGTCCGTCTTCAGCTCGCTCGCGCTGGAAGGTCATCAAAATTCACCTTTGCTGATTTTCGTTTTCAGAGTCTCTAGTAGGGCGCGCTCTTTCTCGTACTCGAAACCCCGGCCCGCCTCGCACAGTTCCTCCACGATGGGTTTCAGCGTCACCAGTCCCGAGATTCTGCCGGCAATGAAACCGGAGACGAGCCAGAACTGCCAGCGATCGTCATCGTCGAGACTGAGGGCGAGATCGATCAACTGCCGAACCGTCATGTCGTGCATCGCGTTCCGATCCAGTTTCGTCATTCGACGAACTCCAAATCTTCCGGCGAGGTGGCTTCGCTCGTCGTCCCAGTCCGCGAACGAACGGTGTCGCCTTCAACGACCGAGTAATACCGGACGAAGATGAATTGCCCGTTCCACGAAGTGATCTTGCCGTATTCGATGCGACCGTGTGTCTGGTAGCGCACTTCGCGGCCTTTGTCTGATTCTCGAAGTTCAGCAATGCTAATCATTGGGTCCCAGGACGTTCCCGTAGAGTTTCCGATCACGTCCGCAGAGCGCCCGGAAGCGTTCGTCCCACGGACCGAAATGGTTCGTCTCATGGTTGAGGCGGATGGCTTCGGAGACGGAATAGACCTTCACTTCCTGAATGTTCAGGCCCGCGCGGTATTCATCGGCTTTCGCCACGACAGTCACTTTCTCGCCTTGATAGATGCCGCCAAAGTACGCGGAGCCGATCCGCACATCTTCGACCCAGGCGTGGGCGTACCGCTCGCCCGTCGGGGCTTCACAGATCGCGTGCACCAGGCGCAAGTCTGGTTGCCGTTCCGGCGAATTCCAGATGCCGATCAGCTCGAGCGCGTCGTCGAAACAGGTGTGCGTGGGGTAAATGTTCTTGTCCGTCATCGCACCCGCTCTCTTCTTTTGCGCGCTGGCTTCAGGCGGATGTTGACGTTCTTACTGCCGCATTCCGGACAACGCAACGCCTTCAGGACGGCACAGGCCGTATCGATCGGACACTGCACCACGATCTCTCCGATAAATTCGTGGCCGCACGTCTTCACGGTGCAGATGAGTGGCAGGCGCTGGATCTTCACGATTCCGCCTCGGCTTTCGGAAACACGCGGAGCACGCCTGCGACGCGACCGACAATGATCAATCCGGCGCGGTAATACTGGACGGCGTCGTCTTCCCCGTTCAAGGTGACGACGATGTCGCCATCGATGGCGCCACCTGTTTGCGGATGGACCAGTACGTAATCGCCGTTCACGATATGGGCGTCGTTCAAATGATGGCCGCGCACTTTGAGCAGGAAGGCTCCCGCCGGCGCCCAGTCTTGTTGAAGGAGAATGCGCTCTGGAATCACGACTCGCCCTCGTCTTTGGAGTGATGGTTCCGAAAGTCAGCAATCATCGCGGCCAGTTCACGTGCAGAGCAGTCTCGGAGAGGCCGCGCGAACATCGCCACAGCAAACTGTTGCAACTCCTCGGTCTTCCAGTTGCGTTTTGTGGCCAATGCTGGCAGGGCTTCGAGCAATCCTTGCCGAACGTCCTCCTCGATCTCTGCGAAATCGTGTCGGCTGCTGATGAATCGGCGACGGCTCATGACTGGGCCTCCTTCACGTCGAGTCCCGGTTTTTCTTCTGGAGGTTCGGCGTGGTTCAACCCATCACGCATCGCCACATGCATCGATCCGTATCCGCAATCCGAGGTTTCGAGCTTTCCGTCTCTCCAAAGGAACCATTCATAGGAGCCGTTCTCGCCGTCGCCGAAGACACCGCAAATATCGACAGACCACAGCCAGATTGCGTAATAGAGATATTTCGCCCGCGTGTAGCGCAGCGACCAGTCCCGGCGCTCCAAAGCTTTGAGGACATCGGGTGTGACCAGGTCGCCAACGTGGCGGTAAACGGTAATGGAGTAGCTGCTCATGACTCGGCTTTGACGTCCGCCTGCGCTTCGAAGTACTTGTTGATCTTCTGCTGAAACATCACAAACAAAATGCCGGCGCCGTATCCCCCTCCGGCTCTCGCCTCGTCTTTGAGAACGAGCATCTGGGGCAACGCCTCGTTCACCGCATCGAGCAGAAGGTCGTGGAGTGTCGCTTTGTCGATGGTCGGCTTCACGACTCGTTCTCCCGCCTCTCGATTTCCTTAAGCAGTGTTTCCGCGCGGGCGACGACTGTATGCGCAGGGGAACCAGTGTGGCCCCCGGCGTCAATCGTCGCTGCCGCCTGCAGCAGTGCATAGCGCCGCCGTTCAATCCGCTCTTCTTCGGCGACGGCGATCCGCGTGCCGAGCAATGCCTCGAGGAGCTCTTTCAATTCATCGCTCGTCATGACTTCTTCTGCGCCTCGATCCACTGACGCGCTTCGGCCAGTCGATCTTTCGTCAAGAGATCCCACGCCGCGAAGCCCATCGATTCGATATGCTTTTTCCATTTCTTTGGAAGCACACTGCAGTCGGTCGCCAGAATCTCCAACTGGTCGATGTCGGATTTGTCGCAGACCTCACCAGCCTGAGGCTCGCCGCCGCCCTGGCCTGGATTGGCCGCCGCCGATTCCTTTTTGCTTTCCGGGCGCGGAGCTTCGGTCGCTACTCCAGAAGGGGCAGCGGAGGAAGTAGCACCCTCCGCCGCTTTCACCGCACTCCCGGAATCCTGCGATTTCTTGTTTTGATCGACGATCCGGTCGATGGCGCTCGTACCCTGAGACGTCGCGGGCTTCTGCTCTTCGATTTCATCGGATCCGCCGAAGTCGACGTCGAAGATTCCGGTCGTCGGATCCTGTTTCAACGTCGCCATCTTTCCGGTTTCGCCGAGATCGTCGAGCTGCATCGCCATCGACATCTCTACACTCTTCGGACATAGCTTCAGCGTGCGCTTCAGAATGGTTTTCTGTGCCATCGCCACCGGATGCGCGGCCCAAGGCGAATCCTCTTTGAATTTCTGCGTCTGCGTGTCCCAGGTCTTCGAGAAGCGTTTGCCGTGGGCTATCGCCTCGGCGAAGGACATCTGGTCCCATTGGATACCGCCGTTATTGAATCGGATGATGCAGTAGACGTGCGTGCATTCCCGATCCGGCCGGCTGGCGTCGTCGCCCTCGAGCGGAACATGTTCAATCGTCGGATCGAGACCGAACCGGAAACGGTAGGTGTCGCCTTTCAAGACGGCGCGGAGTTGGACGTCCTTGATTAGGCCGCTCCGGCGCGCGAGTTCGAGCAGGCCCTGGTACATCGGCTGGAACTGACATTCGCCTTTGTACGGAATCAGCGCGCCATGACCGAGCGGGCCCGACGGCTCGAGGCCGAGGATCGAGGCCGTCATGATCGAGCCGATGATGGATTCGCGCGAGCAGGCCAGTAGTTTCGGGTTCTGACGCATCGCCGTGAACGCGATCATCGCCATACGTTCGGGGGTGAGGTGCTTCGGCAGGATCGCTGCGATGCTGGCTTTCATTCCCTGCAACAGTCCCCACGCGTTTTGGGCGAGTTCTTTGTTCCGTTTCTCGACGGCGGTCGGTGGCGGCTGTGTCGCTGTCGTCATTGCTGCCTCGTATTGAATGGCTGAGTGTTGGGGATCGTCGGAAGAGCCGTGCACTTCGAGCACAGCGCGATGCTGGTCCCGCGATTCAGCTTGGATTGCAGGATTTCGTTCTTACCGCCGCCGCAGTTGAAGCAGCCTTCGGACAGATTCGGCGCAATAGGACGGCTAATGTTTTCCATGGGTCCCTTCTTATTTGAGTCGCTTCGTCGTCCGTCGAAGCGTCCGGTATTCGCACGGCTCGACGATGTAGCCCGCGCGCGATGACGCGCGATACGTCCAGCCGGTTCCGTCCGGCAGGCGACCCTGTGTCGCGTCGCCGATCGCCGCGCGCAGCGAGTTCTCCAGTTGGGCCTCGCGGCCTTTCAGCGTCTTCATGTGGCGCTTGACGATTTCCAGTTGAGCAGTCCACTTCTCGGCGGCGCGCGGCAGATCGATGGTGACGCCGGTGTCTTTCGGATAGAGTCGCTTCAACGCTTCAGTGGTAACTTCCGAGCCGTCGAGATCGGCGCCGAACTTGTCCCAGGATCCGGCCTGCACCGCGAACATGAAGCGCTCGATGGTTTCAACGAGGATCTCGCAGAACGCATCGTTACGCGGAATGTCGTTCACCATATAACGGCGCCGGAAACCGCCGAGGATCGCGAAGGATGCCATATCGACGCCGACGCAGAGCATTTCGTGTTGCTCCTGAACTTGCCAGTGATCCGGAATTGGCTCCGTCTCTTTGAAGTAGAGTGCCGACTTCAGCTGCAAGACCTGCCACTTCTCTAGATCCGTTTCACTGGGATCGGTTTTGAGTAAGAGCCGATCAGGACTGGCGAAGATGAACGGCTTATCGCGCAGTCGGTAGAGCCCGGGAGCGTGGGGAGCGGCGACGAGTCTGCCCGTTTTTCGCTCATACCAGTCCGCTAAAAATGGCTCAATGGCGTGCCCGAACGACTGAAGGTCCGTCTCTTCTTCGATCTCTTCATCGGTCAGCGGCCGCGGATTGACGAGCTTCTCGAAAAGGGCAAACGCGCTCAGATACGGATGGAGTCCGAAAAGGGCCGCGGACTCCGATGCGCCAACACCAGGGATGCGCTCCCGTTCGACGAGCCAATCTCCACGTTCTTTGGTGCTGCTCATGCGCCGCCTGCATCTTTCCGTTCGAGCTCGGTCAGCATCTCCTCCGCGGCCTCCAAGGCCAGGCGCCAATCGAGAAACCTCGAACGTCCGCTCGACACCAGGATCGCGGCGGTTTGAAGGACGGCATACCGACGCTCGCGTTGGAATTGCTCGGTGCCCGCCACATACAATCGATACTTCGAGCCGGCGCGCTCGAGATCTGTGACGCGGCTCGCCAGATCGCGGTCGGCGGCTCGACGCTCGAACTGCCGGCGCTCCTCTTCAGAGCGGACTTCAATGATGTGGTCGTCGCTCATTCGGCTTTTCCGATTTCCGCGCAACGCTCGGCGCCGGACGTGCCTGGCTCCAACTCTTCCGTCATGAGCCTCAGGAGAGATTCATCCGGACAGTCCCAGGTCACGATCTTTTTACAGACCAGTTCACGATCCGTGCACACTTCGATTTCGATGGCCTTGTTGATTGGCCTATGAAGCTCGAAGTAGTAATTGGTGAA
>Ga0070701_10000002_pt1 | contig 69851 bp, 112 predicted proteins | sample KBSK5102metaG_FD_65451 | JGI IMG/M metagenome (GOLD analysis project Ga0070701, IMG submission 65451) | Corn, switchgrass and miscanthus rhizosphere microbial communities from Kellogg Biological Station, Michigan, USA - KBS K5-10-2 metaG | ecosystem: Host-associated > Plants > Roots >... | reverse complement strand
CCAAAGTGCTCGGGGTAAAGCTCCTCTGGAGAAAGATTTTCCTTGCCCCAGTCTTCCAGTTCGCCGCGCCTCTGCTCGGCGGCGTCTTCGTCCGTGACGTAGGACGGCGCGTCGCGTTCGACTTGCTCGCGGATGCGCGCCTCATTCTCCGCGCGGTCGGCCTTGATCCGAGCTTTGCGGCTCTCCTCGGCCGCCACAGCGCGGGTCACTAGCTCTGCGGAGTCAAGATGCGGTGGCATGGTTAATTTTCCCTCCAATCGCGGTCGTGTTCGGCAGCGGGGCGCGTACCCAGCCAGACGATGGCTTGGAACTCGCGCGGCAACTCGCCGACCTTCGCGGCGGCCGCCCGGTAAGCGTTGACGATGCGCCGATAACGCGCACCCTTCGGTTGATGCGGATGGTGGCGGCCCAGCGCGGCGCGCTGCGCCCACACGTCCACCGTCACCGCCGTACGCGAGCCAATCAGGTTGGCCCAAAAGCTCGTCACCTTGTCTCCGCCGACTACGGCGAGGACCGGCGCCCCCTCCAGCAGCGCCCGCGCCTTATCGCGGTTCTGCGCGTACCCGGCGGCCAGCCAGTCCTCGCCCTCCAGCATCGCGCGGGCGCTGCGAACGTTCGTCCGCCAGCGCTGTTGCGGCGAGAGGACGGCGACAATGCCCGCCACCCTCGGCCGCCCGATCCCGTGCGAGTCAGAAAGGGATGCGATGACGCCTTCCGCAGACGGGTACCAGAGCCGCCCGGCTTGGCGCGTGTCAGCGTCAGTGCCAGCGTAGATGTCCAGCAGACGGTCGCGCATATGTCGGTGTTCGGCGGCGTATTTGGCCTGCTTCTGCTTCTGGGTCATCGCATCCTCCTCTCTCGCTTTGTTTTCTGTGTGGCGGAGAGGCGCTGTATTCGGCCTCTCCGCCAGCCCTAGTCCGTCGCTTGATCGGCCGGTCTAGTCACTTCGTTATTCGCGGGGCGGGCGCTGCCTGTGTGACTCTCGCTTTGTGGGAGAGTGCCCCGGTCAAGTGCAGTTAATGTATCAGAAGTTTGTGGCGCCGTGTGTGATGTTGGTCACACACGGCGCCGTCTGACCCCCGTCAGCTTTTCCCGAAGCAGCCTTTGTGGGCGTCGATGAACTCAGCCCGCGTCCTACCGTCTGCGGGAACCCAGTGCGCGCCCTTGGTTTCGCGCGACGACACAGGATCGTCAAGGTAGAAGTGGACTTTGCCGTTCTCCACCTTTTCGTCGCCGTGCTGCGGCTCAGTCGGCACGAGGATGATTTCGTTACCTCCACCGACGTAGCCGTAGACCGCCTGTTCATCATGCAGGTAGAACTTGCCGCCGCAGTCGCCCCTCTCGCCGGTGGCGACGAACCAGTCCTTACCCTCATACTCGGGAGTGCAGGCACCGTTCAGGGCCGGATAGAGCCGCCGTCCCTCTGACTCAGGCGACTCGTCAACCTCCTCGCCGTAGTCGATGGCTGCCGCCTCCTCCGGGGGAGTCGGATCGTCATCCTGTACGCGGTAGCGGCAGACGCGCATCTTTTCGGCGTTGCAGTCGGTCGGGACCGACACAACGTCACGCGGGTTGACGTGAACGGTCAGCAGGGCCGCCCGCGCGTAGCTCTGGGCGTAGTTGTGCGTGCCGACGTGGAGGCCGGTTGAGCATCCAGCGGACGGGTTGTGCTGCACGTCGCCGCGCGGCATCTCGACCACCGCGCCGACGCCGTTGGGAATCGCGCCGCTGTACGGCTGGCCGTCAACGATGGCCGCGCCCCGGCTGGCCGACTGATACGGATAGCCATCCTCAGCTTCGCCGTCGCGGGCGTGGACACCCTTGAAGGCGATGAAGCAGCCATCCGACGTGATCGTGAAATCGCGGTCCCGCAACCAGTCGAAAAGCTGCTCGCGCGAATGCGGATTCGGGTTCGCCGCCACATTCTCCATGAACAGGACGAGCGGCTTCCAGTCTCCGGCGTCCTCGTCTTCCAGACAGCGGATGATCTGTTGGGTAATGGTCGAATCGACCTTGTCGCCGTCGAAGTAGACGTGCCCGGCCGCAACCGAGACGCGCTCGCTCAGCGTGTCGAAGCGCTCCGCTACCTTGCCGCTCAGGTCGGCCAGGTCGCGAATCTCCTCAGCGCCGTAGACCGTGACGCTGCCCTCGCCCGCCATCGCGTACTCCAGAATCTTGGCGAAGTGGGGGTGCTCGTGATTAACGACTACAGGCGGCCCGTCCGGCATGAATACCGTCAAGCTCTCTGCGCCGCTCTCGCGTTTAACGTGGTGAATCGGATACATGGTTAGTCCTCCTCATTCTGATTGGCGGCGTAGACCGCGTTTGCGTACAGCACGACATGATCCAGCTTGGCTCTCGCTTCATAGGTAGAGATGCTATCGAGTAACGCGTACGGATTCAAGACTTCGCGGATATTTTCCGTATCGGTCTCCTCCTCAGTCGGCCGGTCCACGAGCGGGAACCATTCCTCAGTCCGCGACCGCAGTTCGCCCGCGTCGATGATGCGGAAGATGGCCGCCGCGCGGGCTAGCTCTGGATCGTTCAGTTCGTCGGGGTCGATGTGGGAGAGGATGGAGTTCGGCCGCCACCATCCGCCTTCCAGCGCGAGCGCGGCCCGCTCCAGATCGGATAGCTGACGCATCCTGCCTTTGATGGCCTTGCGCGCGACGGGAATGCCATCTCTGACTTCTGGGAACGTCCGCTTGAACTTGGCTGCTCGCGTGGGAGACAGGCAGACGACGTGACAGTCCGGGTCCAGCGCGGCGGCAACCGCTTGCGCGCGCTCGCTCCACTTTTCGCCTTCGACGTAGAAGACCTTGCGCTGCGGGAGTTCGGCCAACTCGCTGGCGGGGAATTTGCCATGCGTCCGCCAACCGCTGTAGTAGGTCGGGTAGGTGCCCGCGTAGGAGACGCCGCCCACTCCGCCTGCGCTCTTGGCAACCGGGTCTTTCCACTCGCGAACCGTCTGCCAGGTGACGGCAGTCACGGCACCGCCAAGCCACTCCGTACGCGGAACGGCGCTGCCATCCGTAATAAAGAACGTGGCCTGCGAGGGATTCTCGTGTAGCTCATGGTGTTCAAGGTAGCGCTGGAACTTGCGCCGCTGGGCGGCCGTCCATTTGCTGTTTGAGTAGCCGAGAATCCACGGGTTCTTTCCGGCATCGTCCAGCGTGATTTGCCCGGCCGGGTAGCGATGCGACTGGCCGCCGCGGTAGCCGCTGACTACCTTCGCCGCCCACAGTTGCGCCGCGTGTTCTTTCTTTCCTTCGTCTTCCACGATGGGCGCCAAGTCTTCGGCGGAGAGGACAACGGGAATCTCCTCGCCCTGCCACTCCAACTCCAAGACGTTGGCCTTCCCGAACGCCGCGCGAGCTTCGATCAACGCGCGAGCGGCAGCGGGGCGGTCGGGCGCACCCTCGATGGCATCCTTCACGGCTGCCGCGACCTCGCTCTGGAAATCCTCCAGCGCCGCGTGGATAGCTGCACGCGTGCGGTCTGAGTCCTGCAAGCCCTCTCGCGAAGGCGTGAAGTGGACCGCGCCGATGGGGACGGTGACGACAAGCCGCTTGTCGGCGGGCAGGGAGTCCACCGCATCGCTCTGGAAGCCATCCGGTGGCGGGTAGCTGACGTTCCCCATAACGATGGTCAGCGGCCGGTAGTCGTGCCGCCCGCTCGCGTCCCACGCGTTACGGACGCGGTCGGCCACGATGTAGTCGCCCACGCGGTAGCCCGCGAGTTCGGCGGGCGGCTGGCCGTTCAGCAGGACCGAACCCGGCTGCCAGTAGGCGAAGAAATCGGCCGCTTTGGCCTCAAACTCACTGTCGGCGCTGGCGGGGATGGAGATTTCAACCCCGTTTGGCTCGTCAGTCTCGCCCGACTCCAGAACCGTCATCGTGCCCGCGCCGGTTTCGTCGCGTGCGATGGAGACGAGAATGCGGTTGCCGTCCTTGATCCCGCAGAGGGTGAACTGGTCGCAGTAGGCGAGCGCCGACTTGCAGCCAAGGCCGAGCATCCCGACCGCATCGTTTGAGGCGCGCTTCGTGCTGGCGCCGTAGCGGCTGTAGATGTTGCGGATGTCCTCAGCGCTCAGGCCAACCCCGTAGTCGCGCACCGTGAACAGCGGGCGCAGGTCGGTAGGCGTGGAAACCTCAATCGGCTTCGTCTGTCCGGCTTCGACGTGCGAGTCCCACGCGTTCGTGCTGTACTCACGAATGACAGCCAGCAGCGGGTCTTCGTAGAGGTCGGTCAGCACGTTCATGAGATGCTGAATGGCGGCCTCGTCAATCGTCATCGCCACGTCCTCGCCCTTCACGGTGGACGTTACCTCGATTGCGGTTCGCTCGGGGATCATGTGGGGTCAGATTCCTTTCACTCGGTTTCGATTCGATAACTGGACACTAGCAGTTTGATTACCCGGCGTGTGTGACGTTGGTCACACACGCCGGGCGGCGATTAGGCGGCGTCGAAGTTGACTGCGATGGGTTGCTCAATCTTTTCGGTTGAGAACTTGGCGCAAATCGTGTCATTGTCGCCGTAGACCGCGATGGCGATGTATTTGCCGGGAACGTCCAGCGTCTGACCGACCTCCTCCAGATACTCGCGTACCTGCGTCGGGTAGGACAGCCCCTGACCGCGCTTGTCCACCGTCGCGCGATGAACGAAGCGGGCGCCGAAGCTGTCGCTCAGAGCGAACGCGTCACTCCCCGACGTGTCCCGCAGAATCGTGACCTCAAACTTGTCGTAGTGGTCCACGAAATCGCGAGCAGTGGTCGTGGCGGCCGGAGTGGATGCCACAACCCGCCAGTCGCCAACCGCGTAGATTTCCTCGCCGTCGCGGCGGCCATTGGAGAAATCCTTGGCGTAGACGTTGTTGCAGGACGGGTCGATCCTTTCGACCGTGGCCGTGACGCCATCGTAACGCTTGATTTTGTCACCGACCTTGAAATCGTGCTGCTTCCTCATATGTATGCCCTCCATTCCTCCCCGCTAGGGGGGGGGTCGTTTACTTTTGGGATAGCTCGATGCTAACAGCTTGGTTGAAGTTTGTGTGTGACGTTCGTCACACTATTCCCACCACGGTGGCCGACGATGGCCGATGACGAACTCAGCGAAGATCGGGCCGCAATCGACCTTGACGAACAGCGCGCCGAGACAAGGCCAGTAGCCCGCCCTAATCCCGAACGCCCAGACCGGGCGCCCGTCGCGGGGACGCGTTCGTTGTTTGTCTCGGCGCGCGTGCATGGATAGCTCAGCAGGGATTATCGAAATTGACGCGAACCTTACAGCGTTTTGGTTCGACCTTCACGATAACCGGGTTGACGTTGTCCACAGGCCCAGGACCGCCTACTAGGAGATAGCGCCCAGGTGCGGGGCTCGTCTTCGCGAATTCGCGCATCAAGATATTGCCGCTCAGGTCGCGCGTCTCAAAGCTGCTCGCCCAGCGCAGACTGCCGAATTTCGGATCGTATGGCGGGCGGTCAAGGTAGAAGGCCGTGACTTTCCAAGGGGGTTGCCGCTTCCAAGTTCGCATTCTCAGTTTCCTTTCCTAGTGGATAGCTCAGGCTATCAGTTTGTGGGGTTGTCGTGTGTGAGCTTCGTCACACAAACTCGTCGCCGTTGAATTGCTCCTCGCAGTCTTCGCACTCATATAGACAGTCGCGCTCCTCCTCGGATAGCTCAACGGCGACGATGTCGGTACTTCCGCAGTGTGGACACGATTGCATCATGGATAGCTCAATGGTTGCATTTGTCGGTGAACGGGAAATCCCTGTAGTCGGTGGCCGCGTATGCACCCAGAGCGATTGCCAAGCGCCGCCAGCGTCCGCGCCAGCAGAGGATCGCGGCGAGGCCGAACGCGGGTCCGTGGTGGATGCGCCGTCCTGCGAGGTAGACGCGTGGGCCGCGCTCGTGACGGTGGACGCGCACGAACCGGCCGACGTGGGGATTCAGCGGCCCGATGAAGTCGGCGCAGGTTTCCGCGAGCGTTGGCACTCGCATACTGTAGCGGTTCATGGTCAAGCCTCCTTCCACCAAGGCGGGGCAGTCTTGCCCCCTAGACACAACTCAACGAAGACCGGCCCGAAATCGAACTTGGCGAAGAACGCCCGCAGGCAAGGCCAGTATCCAGCGCGTCCGCCGAACGCCCAGACTGAGCGTCCGTCAGTTGGACGGCGGCGCTGTCTTCCGGCTCGCGCGTGCATCAGACAACCGCCCCACAGTTGCGGCAGAGCGTCGCCAAGCCGCTGGAGTTGCGCTGCTCGACGTGGTCGGGCGCATCGCAGCAATGAGCGCGTTCGTTCGCGGGGTTCGCGTGATGCCGCTGGATCGACTTCGCCCGGCGAATCAGGCGCGCCTTGTCGCGGCCGGGGTAGGTGCGGGGCGTCATCCGCTCCGCCTTCCGCATCGACCGCAGTACAGCAAGCGGCCGTGACGGTGGACGCTCTGCGCGGTGTTCAGCGGTTCCCGGCAGGCGGGATTGGCGCAGACCCAACCGGCAAGCGGTAGCGGCGTCGGGGGACCGAACAGGTAGCGTTCCAGTAGCCCGATCATGCGGCTACCGTCACAGTCTGGTCTGCGGGATGGCGCGTCGCCAGTCCGCAGACTTCGATCCTGACGTGTCCGGGAGTGTGCGCGCGTCTTCGACTACGCCCCAGCGCTCGGGGGAGGCCGTGAGCAAAATCTCGTTGCCCTCCTCTACCTCCCCTGCTTTGATCTGGCGGCCGTCGATCATCCGAACTCCTTAGTTTCCATATTGGCAATCCGCTCCGCCCGCGTGAACTGCACGCGTACATGTGAGCCGCAACGGTAGCCGGGGTTTCCGACCTCATAACAGAATGCCGCGTCAGAGGACGTAACGTACGTCTCCCCGTCAAGGCCGATCTTGAAGCGCGGGTTTCCGTTGACGGTGCAGGACAGCCGCTCAATGCTCGTTATTTCTCTGTCTACCCAGCGGTTCACAGTTCTGCCCCGTCTTCCAGTTCGGCTTCCAGCTTCAGCGCCGCGTTGATCCGCTCGGCCGCCTCGCGCATTCCGGCGTCGATGTCCTCGCGTATCTCGTCTAGCCGAGCCGTGGTTTCGACATCGTCGCCGCCGTACTCCCCGCCGACTCCGCCACCACGGGCGAAGCGCGCTAGGCCGTCCGCGTCGATGTCAAACCGTAGGCCGGTCTGGTTGCCGTGCTTGTCCGTGACCTCCACGCTGGCGCGGATGCCAGACGACGCGCTACCGCAGCGGGTGACGCCGCCCCGGTTGCCTTGAAGTCTTCCGTAGTAGGTGCTCATTGTATGAGATTCCTTTCGCGTTGATTCGTGGGGAGGATTCCCCGCTAAGCCGCTGGAGCGCTCGCCGGTCGAATCGTCCGGGGAAACTCTGCGGCTTAGCGGGGAGCGCCGTAGCGCTCCCGCGTGGCCTAGTCCGTCGCCTTGACGCTCTCCTCGATCTGGTCGGCAATCTCCGTGAACGGTGCGCCGTCGTCATTCATGGTCGCCAACTCGCGCTGCACCGTGTCCGTCAGGCCGACCGTCTCCAACGCTGACGGGCGTAGGTACGCCTCGGTATCGGATTCAAGCGCGTGATCGCCGCTTTCCTCGTTCTCCCATCCTTTCGGATCGACCACGTCACAGAGGACGCCTAAGCAGCAGTAACCCATTTTCGGCTCGTCCAACGGCGTGCCGTCGTCATCCTCGTGCAGCAGGCCGCGCATTACGCCGACCGTCTGCGGGTACTTGCCGGATCGAAGCGCCTCCAGCCAATTGTTCAAAAGCTCTCGCTGCATTTTGATTCCTTTCGTACGAGTGACGTTTCCAGTACCCTAGCGCGGATCGCCCGCGCCGTCTGTGACGTTGGTCACACTAGCCGTAGACGAGTTCCCCGAACAGCGCCGCCTGCAAGATGATGTCTGCGGCCTCTGCGTCGATGTCCCCGCCGTCGTTCTTGGCGTTGCCCGCCAGAATCCAGCCGAGCAATTCCGAGTTGACCTGAATGTCTCCGCTTTGCAGCTTGGCGATGCCTTGCGCGACGGTCTCCAACGTCACGTCGTGATCTGAGTATTCCTCGGGTCGGCCGTCGCCGATACAGAAAATCTCGGCTCGCGCCTCGGCGGGCGGGTCGTATTGGTACGTCCCGGCCTTGATTCGCCGCCAGCCGTTGTATCCGCCGTCCTCCACGATGGAGACAAGAACATCCGCTAGGAATTGGGTACGCTCTGCGCTTCGCTTGCGCATGGCGGGATCGCCCGCGTCGGCAGCCTCCCGCTCGGATTGCGCGATTTCTTCCGCGCTCGGCTCGACGTAGGGGAGGAGGCCGCAGTTACCGCAGGCCGTCCCGTCTTCGCAGCGAACCCACTCAGTACCGCCGCAGTTTTGACATGCTTTCATCGTGGTATCTCCGTTTCGTGGGGTTGACTTCATGGACACAGACTAGCGCCGCGGCGCGGGTTTGTGTGTGACGTTGGTCACACTGGCGCTAGTCCCCGGCCGCGCGCTCGCTGGCTAGGTATGACTGCCAGCGCTGCCAGTGTCCGAACTTCCAGCAGGCCGGATGCCCCACGTATTCCCACGGGGCGGCTTCCGCCCACGGGTCGCCATACATGAGCGCGTGCGGGTCGGGGACGTGCCCCAGTCCCATCAGGTGGCCGTACTCGTGCAAGGTGACGTTGCAGAGATATTCCCCCGCGCCGGGGCGCATCGGCGCTAGGTGGGCGAAACATTCGGTCCCCGGCTTCGCCGGGATGCTGGCCTCCCCGCCCCGTCCGGGGTGGAAGACCGGCGCGCGGTCGTATTCGACCGTGAGCGTTCCACAGAGCGGCGGCGGCCCGCCGTAGACAGATTCGGCGGTGTGCCAGATCGCGGCGCCCCAGCCCTCAGCGGGCGGCGGGTACTGCGCGGCCGTCGCGGTGTGGGGAATCCACAGCATGAGGGCGGCGAGCAGTCCCCACGCCGCGAGGATGATCCGCGGCGTGGGGTTGTTGGGGCTAGGCATAGCGCTCGGCCTTGAGTTGCCGGAGCTTCGACCGCTCACGTCGGCCGCCCACTCGCTTGGGCTTCGAATGGTGGCTCTGCGCCCAAGCTGGCTTACGTCTCTTGCCCTTCATGCTGCCTGCCTTTCCCGGCGGTTCTCCTCCGACATCTCGGCCTTGCGCTCGGTCTCAGTGAGTTCGATCCCGGTACGCCTGTCAAGCTCGATGCGCGCCATGAGCGCCGCGTCCTTGCCATCCTTGGCCTCAGTGCTCTTGCCAGTGCGGGTATTCGTTATGCGGATACCCATCGCTCAGTCCTCCAAGTTGCCGATGGTGCCCTGTACGTGGCGGCCGTTGAAGTTGGCAACGTAGTATTGAACGCTGCCATCCTCGCCCAGATAGACCACGGCCACGCGGGCGATGCGATGGAAGGGGGTATTGATGAACCCCGTGTAGCGGGTGGTACCCCGCGCGTCGTACACCTTGAAGGCCAGCGCCCCGGCTTCAGGCGTGTTGCCCTTCAGCGTCACGCATGGGCGGATGGTGTCGGGTGCCGGTCCCCAGTGGTCAGCCCTGAAGCAGGCGTGAGCGGTGGGGGTGGAGGTCGCGCCCTTGGCAGTGGCGCAGGCCAGACAGCCAATGATGAGCAGCGCGAAGATGGCGCACTGCACGATGTAGGCCGGTCGGTTCGTGTTCATGTCGCGTTCCTTTCGATTGTTTGGTTACTGCGACCCCACAAACCTAGCAGGCGATTAACGTACGCAATGTGAGATATGCACACAACGAATACTTGACAGGGATGTGGGGTTGTGGTAGTTGCCGCAACCCCACAACTCCTTGCGCCGATTTCGTCAGACACCAGTGTCGCGTCAAACCCACAACCCGGCGCTACCACATTTCAGCCCGCTTGTCAAGCGTAAATCCCGAAAATGTGCGGGTCGTGGGGATGTGGGGCGGGGCTTGCACCCACCCAAAGATCGAAACCTAGAGGGCCAAAGGCATAAAACCCCCTTCTCCAGGCCACTTGACAGATGCTGTAGCGTTCAATTTGCTTACGGCTTGACAGATGCTGTAGCGATGCATTTCCGTGTTCTAGCATGAGCGTCAAGACGCCGTTTTTCTGCTGGAGAACTTGCCAAATAGTCCTCTCTTCCACTGCTCCGGCCGAGCTAACTTTGGATATTCCCAGCCATCTCCAAACTTCTCCAAAATTTGGACTTGACGCCAGCGATATACTGGTCGTGGCGGGGTAGAGAAGCCAGGTCATCTCGCGAGCCTCATAAGCTCGAAATCGCAGGTTCGAATCCTGCTCCCGCCATTGCCCTGGTCGTCCAGCGGTCTAGGATGCCGTCCTCTCATGGCGGTGACGCGGGTTCGAATCCCGTCCGGGGTACTGGCGCAGTAGGCAAAGAGGAAAAGCCGCCGGGTCGAGCCGGTGATTGCGGTTTCGAGAACCGCCTGCGCCGATGGGAAGTAGCTCAACTGGCTAGAGCAGCCGTCTCCAAAGCGGCCGGTTCCGGGTTCGAATCCCGGCTTCCCTGTGCGGCCGTGGCCGATATGGAAATGGCTCCTGCTTGTGGTGCAGGCAAATGCGGGTTCGAATCCCGCCGGTCGCCTTGTTGAAGTAGAATATCTGCGGGGTGCGTCAGCCGGTCGGAACCGGCGGCCGGACTGTAAATCCGGTGCCTCTGGCGAGTGGTTCGAGTCCACCGTACCCCATCCTCACTAGCTCAATTTGGCAGAGCGCCCGGCCGTTAACCGGGAGGTTCCAGGTTCAAGTCCTGGGTGGGGAGTTGGAGCCGTAGCTCAGCGGTTAGAGCACCCGCCTGATAAGCGGGAGGTCGTCGGTTCAAATCCGACCGGCTCCATTGCTCCGTAGCTCAACTGGTAGAGCAGGCGGCTCTTAACCGCAAGGTTCCGGGTTCGAATCCCGGCGGGGCAATCAGAGAAAGCAGTCGATGAAGCTCCAGACGAAGCGGCCAGCCCGGTACAACAGCCAGGAGGAAACGAAGATGATGGTGCAGATTTCAATGAGCGCGTCCATCAGAGCATCTTGGCGATCTGCCGCCGCTCGTAGCGTAGCCCCTCCATCGCTTTCTTCATCGCCAACTCATCGGCCAGGCTGATGCCGTCCCAGGCAACCATACCAATCCAGGACCGCAGCGGGGCGGCCGCATCCTCGCAGCGTTGCTTCGCGGCTTCGAGTGACGGCTGGCGGCGAGGCGAGCGCCGACGATGGTAGCGGGCGCGCACATCGCTCGCGGCGGCCGTTGCCTGTTCCGCGTCGCGGACTCCATCCGCAATCTGCTCGTGAGTTGGGCGTGGTTGGCTCATTCCACATACAGCGTAGCACAGCAATTGGCCCTCTTCCAGGCACGACTTTCAAGGAAACAAAACCCAGAATTTCCTGTTTCTGTACGCAAAAGTGCCGAAAACGGCGTTATAGAGCGAAATCTAGAGGGCCAAAGGCCAAATTCGCAGCAAAATTACCTTACGGCCCTCAAACCGAGCCACAGAGCCAGATTTGACATGAAAAATCCGAATGTGCTACGCTCAGGGCCTCGCGCAGCCCCGCGGGGCGGAGCAGCGGCCCTGACGGCACACGCTCCTCGGCCGCTTGAAGAAAACCACTCGGGAGCCAACAACCCCACGTCGCGACCGTCCCGGCGCGCTTGACCCCACACTCCGGTCCCGCTTCCTCGCTTCGACGCCGCGCGCTTGCGCGATGTGCTATACGGATGGCCGTTTCACTGCTAGACTGGCCTGCTAGATGGCTTCTCCCTTCGCCACCCTGCGTTCCGCACTTTCCCTAGAGGGGAAAGCCGCCGGAGTGCGCTCCTCGGCGATCCCCGGCCTACGCGAGTCCGCGCCGGAGGTCTACGGCACCCAGACCGGACGCGCGACCAGCGGCTCTCGCTTCGCTGCCGCATCCGCCAAGCGCCAGCTTGAAGCCTACGGGTCGGGCACCGAGAAGGCAATGGACTGGGTCGCCGACTGCATGGGCGTCATCGCGGAGACCGCCGCGCACGCCGACTGGCATCTGGAGGACTACGACGGCAAAACCGCCCCACGTACCCGCGCCGAAGCGGAGAAGGGTACCCGCCTCGCCGACCCCTGGCTCGTCCAGCTTCTGGAGGAACCGAACGGCTACCAGTCCTGGGAAGAACTGATCGAACTCTTCGTCATCGACCGCTACATCACCGGCGACGGCTTCCTCTACAAGCGCGGGGAAGACAGCTTGGGCCGCCCGCTTCAGATTCTGCGCCTGCCGCCCCAGAACGTGGAGGTCGTGCCGGGCAAACGCGGCGAACTCATCGAGAGTTACGAATACAAACGCCCCGGCCAGGTGCCCATCAACATCGCCCCGGAGAAGATCATCCACTGGAAGGGCGCCAACCCCCACGATGACTACCGCGGCGCGGGCATCATCGCGATGGGTCCGCGGGTCTTCGACGGCGAGATTGCGCTTACCGACACGAAGGCCGCCTACTACGAAAACGGCGCCCGCCTCGAAGGCGTGCTGGAGGCCGAACAGGCAATCTCCGATTCCACCGCCAACAAGCTGCGCCGCCAGTTCGCGGGTATCTACGCTGGCGCCCGCCAGGCATTTCAGGTCGCCGTCCTCGGCCGCGGCCTCAGCTACAAGGCGATCCAGTCCGACGCCAAGAACGCCGAGTTCGGCCTCATGTCCGACCAGTCGCGCGACCGCATTCTGGCGCTGTTCCGCGTGCCGAAAGTGATGCTGGGCCTCAGCAACGAATCGTCTGCGACGACGCAGCCGGGCGAGGAACGCCGCAACTTCGACAACAAGCGGATGCGGCCGATCCTCAACACGCTCCAGAAACTCCTGACCCGCGAGTTGACCGCGGACTTCGGGCTGCAACTGAAGATCGACTACGAATATCAGATGCCCATCGAGGACCAGTTCAAGCTTGGCGGCGAATTCGCCAAGGTGCCCGGCGTCCTCGTCAAGGAGGTCCGCAAGCAGTTCAACCTGGAGCCGCTGGTCAGCGTCATGGAGGACGAGAAGATGGCGAAGGAAATCGAAGAAAAAGTCCTGAACCTGCCCGGCGAAAACGACAACGCTTCCGACGTGAAGGACCGCCCGCTGCCGGGTGAGCCTGGTCGCACCCCAGACCCCGCCCACACGGCGACCTTCGATGAAGAGGCCCAGCGCAAAGGCACGGCGACGGCGTGAGCGGCGAACGGGAAGGCCCATAGTGGACTCCGAGCTTGACGAGATGGAAGAAATGCAGGAGGAAGCAGAAGACGACATGATTGGCTTCCTGAATACCGGCGCCGGGCTATAAGTGCTAAGCTTTCCGACGTGATCGAGTTGCTTGACACCCTCTTCGGCTTCCGCAAGCGTTTTCGCCCGCGGAGCGAGTCGGCGCCGGGTCCGCTCGAACGGCTGGCGACGGTATGAAGTACCTGAGCCTCATCTGGGAAATCCCGCGCGGCCTCTACCACCTTGGCATCGCGACGTACAACTACCTCGCCCACGGCGAATTCACCGACGAACGCTGATGGCCTACGTCAAGCTGTTCTTCCGCTTCCTGTTCCACCCGATCCGCTCGTACCGCGAGTGGAAAGACCTCCTGGAGACCTGATGGCTACTCGCGGACGCCGCAAGCGCTCACGCAAACCTGGCTCGGGTACTGCTGTAGGTGTCAAAGGCCACCAGCGTTCCCCGCGCGGCAGCAACCGCGGGAAATCGAAGGTCCGCGTTGACGGCTACCGGCGTTCCAAGCCAGCCAAGCGCTAAACTAGACCTGCCGCTCTAGCCCAACTGGCAGAGGCATCCGCTTCAGAAGCGGAAGGTTGCGGGTTCGACTCCCGCGGGCGGCACTGGGCGGTAGCGCAGTCTGGTCAGCGCGCTCCCTTCGGGAGGGAGAGGCCGTGGGTTCGAATCCCACTCGCCCGATAAGCTTTATGCTCGGCCGCCACTCGTTAAGGTTGCGGGCCGATCCTTTACATGCGCGCTACACTGGACTTGGGCCTGACAGGTTCAGGTCGCGTGTCCCTTGCCTAACCCGCTGGAGGAGCGCGATAACGCCGGTTCGATTCCGGCCAGGTCCACTCCGGCATGAGGTAATTGGCAGCCTGCTTGGTTCTGAGCCAAGTCGTCGGGGTTCAAGTCCCTGGGCCGGATTCCCGACAGACGAGAGGAGGTTCGATGACTGAGACTGCGCCGAAACCGCTCCCCGGCGGGAGCAAGGTTCCGCCGATTGGGCAGGGCACCGCGGGCGTCACGCTCCGCGAAGCCGCGGACGACAAGACCTGGGATTGACGCCTGCGGTACCCTGTAGTTGGGCGAGTAGCTCAGTCGGCAGAGCGCCTGTTTTGCAAGCAGGAGGCCGAGGGTTCGAATCCCTCCTTGTCCACTAACCAAACGACGAAGGGAGAGCATGGAGACGCTGGACTGGAATGAGGAGTGGAGCGACCCGAACTACGAGTGGCCGGTCACGTCCGTTCCAGATGCAGGCGTTGTCGAGGAGCTTGGGAAGACCGTCATCTCCCGCGGCGGCCGCGCGGCGAAGGAAGCGCACGCTGACCGCAGCGTCGTGATGGAGTTCCCCAACGGCGCCGTGCCCGGCACGCGCATTCGCAAGCAGGTTCCCCGCGCTGAATGCCGCCGCCGCGCGCAAGTCACGCTGACGGACGTGGCCGATGAGCCGCTGAAGGTCTGCGTCGTTTGCGACGCCGTTCACCTGTGGCCCTACGCCACGGAGGCGCTAGCGTGACGCTCTATTTCACCGATGAGCCGGTTGAGGTCATTGGTGATTGTGACGATGGGTGGGTCTGGGGTCGCTACCAAGATCGAAAGGGCAAGTCGAAATATGCTTGGTTCTGGATGATGCAACTCCACACTACGCCGTGTGGCGACTAACGGCGCAGGCGTAATCCGCTACACTGCGGAGCGTGAAAGAGCAGGCTCCCTTCGAGTTGGGATTCACCCTTGACGGCAAAGCCGTCACCGCGCAGGCACCGGACGGTAAGCTGCGCATCGAAGGGTATGCGGCCACGCTGGGACTGGATCGCAAGGACGAGGCATTCCTGCCAGGCGTCTTCGAGAAGGGTCTCGACAAATACTTCCGCGACAACCCCGTCCTCCTCTACCACCACCAGTACGACAAGGCGCTCGGCACTGTGGAGGATGTGAAGCTTGACCAGAAAGGGCTATTCGTCAAGGCCGCCCTCGATCCGCCCGCGCCAGGTTCCTGGGCGGAGGATGTGTACAACAAGGTCAAGTCCGGCACCATCAAAGGCTTCTCCATCGGTGGCATTTTCAAGCGCAAAATGACGCCGCATGGTGTCCGCGTTCACGAAGCTGACTTCGCTGAGATTTCTGTTACGCCGCTCCCGCTGGAGGCTGGCAGCCTGTTCGCCCTCGCGGGCAAAGCGTTCGGGAATGATGCAGAGGAAGAGAAGGCCATCGCCGCCCTCAGTGAACTGTTTGACACGCTCGAAGACCTCGCTGGAAAAGCAGTAGGTACTGCTCCTACTGAGCCGGAGACGCCCCAGAAGTAAGCCATTCATGGTGCCCTGCCTGGGGTGCTTTACACATGTGCTACTATGCGGCGCATGGACTTCACCGAGCAGATCGACGCCCTCCTAGAGAAGGCGAAAGAGATTTCGACCACCCTAGAGGGGAAAAGCGTTGACGCTGAGACTCTCGCTTCCCTGAAGGAGTCGGTTGACGGCCTTCAGACGGAATTCGGAGAGCTTCGCACGAAGGTTACGGAGGGTGCAGGTGAGCTTGAGGGCAAAGCCGTCTCCGATCTGATGAGCAAATTCGAGGAGCTTCAGCCGGAGCTTTCCCGCATCGCTGACGACCGCAAGGCTGCTGAAGCCGAGTTGGAGCGTAAAGCGATGATCGACCAGATGAACACTCTGGGCGAGGCCGTCTCTGCGGCCGCTGAGGGCAAAGCGCTTCCCACCTTCTTCTCCTCGCAGGGCGACGCCGAGCCGGATGTCTACGGTGAGAGCGGCGAACATTCCTACTTCAACGACGTGCGGCGCGCTCGCGACGGCGACCCGAAGGCGCGCAAACGGATTGATGACTACTTCGAGGGCAAAGCGATGGGCGAGGGTGTTGACTCGGCCGGAGGCTTCCTCGTGCCGCCGGAGGTCAGCGACACGCTGATCCCGCTCCGTGACAGCGTCAGCGTCCTGCGTCAGCTTTTCACGTCCCAGCCAATCGAGAGCGACACGATCCGCTTTGTCGCCCAGGACTCTGGTCTGGCAGTCGCGTGGACCGCCGAGTTCGCAGAGAAGATCAAGTCTGACCTGAGCTTCTCGGAGTTCGAGGCACACGTCTACACCGCCGCCGGTCTGGCCACCGTTTCCAACCAGCTTCTGAAAGACGCGAAGTGGAACGTTGACCAGCTAATCACCAGCGACCTGGCAAAGCGCTTCGTCCACCTGGAGGAGCAGGCTTTCATCAACGGCTCCGGCAACGGCCAGCCGCTCGGGATCATGAACACCCCCGGTGTTCAGAGCATCGCTTACGCGGAAGGCTCGCCGAAACAGGCTGCACTGGTTGACAAGATCAGCGACGCCATCACGTCGGTCCAGACCGAGTTCCTCGGCTTCCCGGACGCTATCGTCATGCACCCCAAGACTTGGGGCTGGCTGGCAAAGGGTCGCGACGGGACGGATGGTACCTACATCCTCGGCTCGGGCGCCAACGGCACCCAGCGGCGTCCGAACGAAAAGATTCCGGGCTACGGCCAGGGCACGCTCCCCCGCGGAGAACTGTTCGGCCTGCCGGTGTACACGACCCCCAACATCCCCACTAACCTGGGCGATGCGCAGAACGAGAGCGCCGTCATCGTCGGCGACTTCTCCCAGGGCCTGGTCCTGGACCGCGAGGGGATTGTCACGGACACTAGCTCGCACGTCTTCTTCACGACCAACCAGACCGTGTTCCGCTCGGAGGAGCGCCTCGGCTTCACCGCCGGGCGGTACCCCAACGCCTTCGCGGTAATCCAGGGCGACGGACTCGCCGGGCACTAAGGAGAACCCAGACCTATGAGCGATACCCCAACCACCGTTCTCGACCAGCCCATCGTCCTCGCTGAGGCAGCGGGTACTGGCGAGGTTCAGAAAATCGACTACTCCGGCGTCACCGCGGGGAAAGCCACGACGCTCGCCTTCGACGGCGACCAGACCGGCAACCTGGCGGCGAAGGCAGCCCTGACCGCGGCGGAAGTGCAGCAGGCACTGGAAGACTTGGAGACGATCCCGGACGGAGGCGTCAACGTCTCTGGCGCGACCGGCGGACCCTTCATCGTCGTCTTCGATGCCGAGTCCTTCGAGGATGACAACGTCCCGACCCTCACGGCCACGGCCGCTGAAGGTGCGGCGCCCGTCATCACCGTCGTCTCGACCGGCGTCAGCCCGGAGGGACCGCCCGCTGTCCAGCGCGGCGAGGGCCTCGCAGACCGCGAGGGCGAGGAGTCCCTGCTCACTGGCGAAAGCCCGGCCGAGCGGCGCGACAACCACGGAAGCGATTTCGGCGACGCCTGATCCACCTTCTCCTGTCCACCCCCTACCTGACCGGCCGCCATCGTGCGGCCGGTTTTCGTTGAAGTAGACTTGTCCTATGCCCATCGCCCCGAAAGAACGGAAAGACCTCCCCGATCCTGAAGCAACGGTCTTCGACGCTGCGGAGGCCGCGGAAATCGAAACCCGCACGACCGACTACGCCGACACGATGGTCACGGAACTCGGCGAAGCTGTCGAAGCGACGATGCAGCCGAAAGACGCCGACCTGACGGCCATCGCCGCGCTGACGACGGCGTCCTTTGGTCGCGAACTCCTGACGAAAGCCAGCGCCGCCGCCGTTCGGGAAGCGCTTGCTCTTGGCACCGCGGCCGCCCAGTCAACTGGCGCCTTCGACGCCGCGGGCGCTGCCGCCGCCGCCCAGGCCGCTAGCCAGCCGCTCGATTCCGACCTAACGGCCATCGCCGCCCTCACCACCACGACGCTCGGCCGCAGCCTCCTGGCGGCGCTCTCCTCAGCCGAACTCCGCACCATCACGAACGCCGCGGCCGCCACTCACGCATCTGCCCATCAGTTCGGTGGTGCCGACGCGCTTGCGCTGCCACAGTACGATCCCTACGACGGCCTCCCCTACATCGTGCCGATGGGCTACCACGGCTCGACCACCACGACGCTCACCGCCAAACGCGGCTACTTCAGCCGCTTTACTGTGGCGAAGAAACGCGAATTCAAATTCGTTCGGTTCGGCGTTGCTGTAGTGAACGGCGCCGAAGACAAATACGATGCAGCGATCTTCAAACTCAACGGGTCCAAATTCGAACGCCTCGCCAGCGCAGGCTACAAAGCCGTCAACACCACCACGCTTGGTCCGAAGGCCGTTGAAATGACCGCGGCGGCAGTCTGCGAACCTGGCTCGGTCTACTACGTCGGCGCCCAGCCGGAAACCGTCACTGGTACCCCGCAGCTTGTTGCCGTTGTCAGCAACAACGCGAACGTCGGCGACATCGCTGGAACCGGCACGCTGGGCAATCGCATCTTCCTCATCCGCACTGAATCGGGTGCCTTCCCGTCCACCTTGGAAGGCGGCTTCGCAGGAAGCCAGAACCCTTGGCTGGTGCCGAGCGAAGTATGAGCCGCCTCAGCGGACACCTGAAGCTCCCGTTCCCGCTGGGCGAACAGCCGCTGCCTGCTGAGGAGCATCCTGCGGCGGCCGTCGAGAGCGCCGAGAGCGCGGCAGACACCCTCTCTCGCGCCGCCAGCGCCGCCGTAGACGCCCACGGCGCCTCCGCCGCCCCGGATGTCACCACGAGCGTCGCTGTGGCTCTCCCGAGCGATAGCGACGCTGACATCGAGCCGTCTTCGGCCACTACCGCTACCATAGACTGATGGCCGACTTCATCATCAAGCAGAACGACACCTGGCCGCCGCTCACGGCCACGCTGAAAGGCGACGGCGATGTGGCCATCGACCTGACGGAAGCCTCCGAAGTTCGCATCCTGTTGAAATCTGACACCGTCACGGTCAAAACCGGCCCGGTGGACATCACGGATGCCCCCAACGGCAAAATCTCATATGAATGGGAGGCTGCCGCGGGCGAAGAACCCGCCGACACTGGGACGCCTGGCGTCTACAAAATGGAATTCGAGATTACGTGGGCCACCGGCAAGGTACAGTCGATCCCGAACGATTCCTACAAGGAACTGGAAATCGTGGAGGAGCTTGGATGAGCGAAATCATCTACACGAAACCCTCTGCTGTCGGCGGCGGGAGCAAAATTATCACGCTGGACGAATACAAGAAACGGCGTGAAATCACTGAAGCGTCTGCGGAGCGCGACGAAGCCACGGAGGCTGCCTTGGCGTCCGCTGAAGATGCCGTTCTGCGCTATACCGGCCGCGACTTCGGTCAGGCGGGCACCATCGAAACGCGTACCTACAACTACGATGGCTCAGGCATCTTGGAGACCGACGACTTCGTGGACGTGACGGCCGTCACCGTGGGAGGGCAGCCTCTGACGGGGCAGAACTTCATCCCCGGCCCGCGCGAGGGCGAGACGTTCTACTTCATCGACTTCTCCGGCGTCCCGCGGCAGTCGCCACTGATGGGCTTCACGCGCAACGAAGACGTACTGCTCGCGACTCCAGGTCGCGCCCGCCAGTACGCCAGCGTGCAGGTCGCCGCGAAATTTGGCTGGCCTGGCGGCGCTCCGGCGAGCGTCAAGCAGGCGGTTGTGTGGCTTGTGGATGAGTTCCGCAAGAAAGAGGGCACGCAGGGAGATATTCAGGCCGAAGGCATCGCTGACCTTAACTTCGTCTACCAGCGGATGAACGAACAGTCGCAGCTTCCGGCACGCATCACCGCTCTGCTAGAGCCGTACCGGCGCATCGCGCTCTGAGCATGGCTGACATCGGAATCAGCACGAGCGTCCAGTGGCGTGACGAGTTTGGGCGCTTCGCGGCGGCCCTATCGGTCGGCGCCCAGCGCTCGCAGCGCGATGCCAGCAACTTGGGCGCGCAGGTTGCCGCCATGCTGGCGCCAAAGCGCTCCGGTGGCCTGGCGGGATCGGTTCACTCTACCGGTAAAGGCTTTGCGACCGGCTCCCTCCCGCACGCGATTCCGCAGGAGGAGGGCGCCGCACCACACTGGATCGGTTGGGAGTCGGAGACGCTGATGGGCGACGAATTCGGCCCGGTGCGCGGCCCGGTCCTGCACCCCGGCAACCCGGCAACCCACTTCATGCGCAACGCGCTTCGCTTCGTCACCGCCCGCATCATGGGCATCATTCGCGCTAACATGCCCTGATGGCTGTCACCGCCCCCGAGACCAAACTGCGCCAGCGCATCAAGGCGGCGCTCGAAGCTGAGTTTTCGACTGAGGGCATCAAATTCCTTGACGATAAACTGCATGATTCGAAAGGTCGCGAAGGCGCAATTGGTGCTACCTATCCGGGTTCGACTTCGTCTCCGCTCGGCAACGAGTTGGTGCTGGAACCCACTATCTACATTCAGTTGTTTGGCAAGTGGGCGCCCGAAGTGGACCCAGATCGCACGATTGACCCCGCTCCAGTTGAGGAATGGGCGGAGCGTATTCGCCGCGCGCTGAAGGCCGATGGCAACCAGGGCGCGGTCGGCGCCGACGAACATCTCTGGTTCTACCAGATCACGCGTATCGACTTCCCACCTGACCCCGGCGGCAACATCAGCCGCCTGATGGCGACCGTCACGGGCAAGGCCCAGAACTCGGCCCTCATCGAGACTTCTGCTTGATGCCTGTGCTACACTGCGGAGCATGACCCCGTCGTCCCAGACCTCTCTCGTCTCTGACGAGGAGCGCGCCGCCGAAGTGGCTGAGCAGGAAGCCATCGCCAAAGACCTAGTTGAGACGACGCCAAAGATCGCAGGCTCGCCCGCTGGTGACGAGTCGCCAGCAGAGGACTCCCCGGTCGAAGAGGCTCCCGAAGTCACGCTCGCCCCGGCCGCTGACGTTGAGATTGACTACCCACTGGTAGTCAGCCTTGCCAACACTGAGGACATCACCTTCGAGGACGAGAATTCCTACGTTGATGTACCGCCGGAGGTTGCCGAGCAGGTCACGTACCTCACGAACGTTGAGGTTATTTCCTAATGACTGGTCTTCGCGGAAATCAGGCATTCTGGACCGTCGCCAAGCAGTCCGCTAAAGGCGTCGAACCGACGAAATGGCAGGACACCCTGCTGTTCACGGACGGCAACATCAGCCCGTCGCGTCAGACCGATCAGCTTTCCGAGACGGACTCCTCGCGTAACTCTGGTGACTTCTTCGTCACGCAGACCGGGTCTGAGGGTCAGCCCGCGGCGTACATTCGCGACGCCTCGATTCACCACCTTCTGGAATACGCCCTCGGGGCAGCGACCCACGAAGGCTCGACCAACTTCACGCACAAAATCTCCGCGGCCGCTGCCCTGCCGTACGTCACGGTCGGCAAGGGCCAGGGCGCAACCCTCTTCGAGCAGTTCAACGACCTCAAAGTTGATGAGCTTTCGCTCTCCTGGGCCACCGGCCAGCCGGGGACCGTCGCTGCCAGCTTCCAGGGCCGCTCCGCGGTGCGGAAAGCTGCGGAATGGTCTGCGGAACTTGCGCCCCCGGCAACCTCCACTGCCGCCCCGCTCAACTTCAACAACGCGACCGTCAAAATCGGCGGCGCGGAAACCCGCCTCGTTTCCTCGTTCGAACTCACGATTTCGAACAACCTGACCGTCCAGCAGACGGACGACTCGGTTCCATTCGACATCGTTGAGGGTCCGCTGGCCGTCACGCTCGGTTTCGACTACATTGTCGAAGACCTGAAAGAGTACAACAAATTTCACTACGGCGCGGAAGCTGGAACGACGCAGAGCGCGTCGATCTTCACGACCGAAAACCTGACCTTCGAATTCGCGGGCGCCTCGGTCAACAACAGCCTCTCCCTGGTCATCCCCAAAACGGCGTACACCGAGTTCCCCATCGAGCCGGATGCCGGTGGGGCGCCAGTCACGGCCGCCGTTCGCGGCGCTGCGCAGCGTCACGCGGAAGGCTTCGTCAAAGCCACCGTCAAAAATCAGGTCGCTACCTGATCCCCGCTCAACCTAGCTTGCGTGTCACTAAGGCCGCCTTCGGGCGGTCTTCTTCTTGACTGCTATGCTAGTTGAATGGAGGCAGTCACTCTAGACACGCTCCGCGATGACGCCGCAGCCCTGGCCGCTGATGCCAAGAAGCTGTATCGGGACTCGCGTTGGGTGAACCAGCAGGCGGCCGCACTCCGCGACCGCATCGACAAACTACAGTCCAAGGAGGACACAAGTGACCAGCAGCACCGCACCAAAACCCGTCAGTAAGAGCGCTTGGAAGAAAGCAGGCGTCCACACCGTGACGCTCCCCTCGGGAGCCGTCGTCAACATCACCATCCCCAACCTCGCCAAGATGGCGCAGGCCGGTGAGTTGGACAACGATCTGCTTCAGTACGCTGTTCCAACGCTGCCGAAGGCCGACGCCCCAGATGAGGAGCCGACGCCGGAGGAAAAAAAGGAGAACCTGACCAAGCTCGCGGGCTTCCACCAGTGGCTCGTTAGCAAAACCCTCGTTGAGCCGTCGCTGACCCCGGAGGAGGTCAAAGAGACGGTCCCGACGCCAGACCTGGAAGTCCTGGTCGAACTTGCTTCGCGGCGGCGCGATATGGACGTGAAGGGGCACCACATTGGCGGCCTGGAGGTCTCCGCCGATTTCCGCAAGTTTCGTGGGATCGAGTCTGGCGACGAGGATATTCTGGACTTGTAAGGAGTCAGGAATGCCGCTCCCGACATTCAGCGAAGATGACGTGACCAACTTCTTGGTCACTGAGGCGCTGGTCACTCGGGCTGCGGTAGAAAAGCAGGAAGTGACTAAAGACCGTGAGCGCCAGGATTGGATGGCGACTCACAAGGATTGGGCCAAAGAGATGGGCCTGACGGAAGGAGGTAGTCGGTAATGCCCCCTGGGGACCGCGTTGGCGAGGCGTACGTTGACATCCACGTCAACGCTGGTCCTGGGGAGGCAGAGCTTGCTGCCTTCAAGGCGAAAGTTGACCGTGACTTCGCCGAGCTTGCGCGCAAGAAAGCGGAGGCAACGCTTAACCTCAAAAAGACGGACTTCGATAAACAAATCCACGAGGCGAAAGGCGAACTAGACTATTTCAAAATGCGTCGTGCGACGGCAACGCTCGACCTGGCGAAGAAACACTTCGACAAAGAAATCGCAACGGCGGAGGCGCAGCTTAAAGCGCTCACGGATAAAAAGCGCACGATTCAAATTGACTCGCGGCAGGTCAAAGCAGCGCACGACGCTGAGCGCCTGCTCGCCAAGGAGCGGACGCTTAGCGAACGTTCTGCGCTCCAGCAGGCCAAAGCAGAGCATCGTCTGTCTGTAGAGCGCGACCGTGCCACCGACAATGTCATCAAGCATCGCGCCGAGGTCGCACGGCTCTCCGCGGAGTACGAGAAACTACGCGGCCGCCAAATTGGTTTGGAAAAGTCCAGCCGCCGGGTGTTCTCACCTAACTCTATTGCAACCGCTGAGAAGGAGGCGCGCAAGCTGGAGCGGGTCGCCGCTGAGGCAGACTACGTCAAACATAAAATCGAGCGCTTGGGCGGCAGCGTCGCTGATCTTGACCCGGAGATTCAGCGCAACAATACCGTCTGGGGACGGTGGCTGTCGCGTTTGGGTGACACTAGCATTCGCATTGGACCGCTTACCACGAGCTTCAAAGGACTGGGGACCGGCCTCGCGCTGCTTGGCCCGCTGATCTTCGAGTTGGGCGGCGGCCTCACGGCACTGGCTGGCACCATTGGAGAGGGCCTGGTCGGCGCCGCTACCGTTGGTGCGGGCGCCCTCACGGGCCTGACGCTGTCGGCGGCAGGCGTCGGCTTCGTCATTGGCCCGATGATCGGTGAATTCAAAGAAGTCTCGGCAGCTAGCGAGGCGTTGCATAAAGCGCAGTTGAAATATGGCAAGGGCAGCGATGAGGTCGCCACGGCGCAGGAACGGCTGAACCATGAGTTGCACGGTGTCAGTCCGGTAGCGCGTGAGGCGTTCCAGTCTCTCGGTGGCCTGAAGGATCAGTGGAAGACCCTCACCAAGGGCGCCCGCCCCGCGGTGTTCGATGCGATGGGCCAGAGCATCAAGACGGCGCAGGCGCTACTGCCTGCCTTCGCCGATGAAAGCGTTAAAACCACGCAGGTCGCAGGCAAGGCGTGGGAGGGTTGGATGAAGTCGCTCCGCTCCCCGGAGGCGAAACAGATTCTTGGCAACATCATGTCCGATTTCCGGGCGTCGATTCCCGACCTCGCCAGTGGGTTTGGATCACTCATTGCAATGTTCGGCCGCCTCTCGGCCGCGGGGGCGCATTTCCTCCCAAGCCTGTCCAATGGCTTTGCTGAGTGGGCTGACAACCTGGAGCGGGCGGTTGGCGGCGGCAAGGACTTGCAGAGCGATGTCGGCGGGATGGTCAATCAGATGCGGGACTTCGGACATCTGACCCAGCACACCGGCTCGCTGCTCACCCACATCTTTGACGCCTCCGCGGACTCCGGCGATGGCCTGGTCAAATCGCTGGATCAGGTCATCCAGCGCTGGGACAAGTGGACGCAGACGGCGTCCGGCAAACGTGGGCTGTCTGAATTCTTCGATGACTCTCAGGTAGCCACCGAAGACTTCATGTCCTCGCTGGGCCACCTGACCAAGCTCCTGTTCGAGTTCTCGCGTGCGACCGCCCCTGTCGCCAACGGACTACTCCAGGTTGTCACCTGGATCGGCGACCTCGTCAGCGCCGCCGACGACCTCGTTGGGCTGAAGCAGGTCTTCCAGGGGGTCGGCATCGCACTGGCCGGTCTGTGGGTCTCCTCGAAAGTCATGTCCTACGCCGATGCCATCGGCACGCTCGCCACCCGCCTCGGCCTGCTCCGCACGGCATCCACGGCAGCGGCTGCCGCCAGCGGTGGAGAATTGGTTGCGGGACTCGGCCGCTCCGGTGCCGCCGCCACGGCCGCTACGACGCGCGTTGGCCTCTTCACGAGCCTCCTGGCAACGCCGTTGGTCGCCCCGGTCGCGCTGGCCAGCATGGGATTCTTGATTGCCAGCCTCGCTGACTCAGAATCGCAGTTCGAACAGGCTGTCACGGCCTTCAAGGCAGGCAGCAATGAAATCCCCAATGCGCTGAATCACATCGCGGTGGCATCCGATAACTACACTGCCTCCTTGCAGCGCTCGGGGTCGGTCTCAGAGAGCGTCGCTGAAGCTCGCGCGCATTTGATGAAAGTCACCAACCAGGGCGCTCCAATGTCCAAGCAGACGGCGGCTGTTGAACGCCTCAACGCTGCTGAACGGCAGCAGGCAGCGGCCATACAGGCGCGCGGCCATGCCGCTGCCGTAGCCGTGCGTGCGGACAAAGATGGACTCAAGGCAGCCAAAGCGCGCCTCGAAACCGCCGAACGGACGATTGAAGTCGCGAAGAAAAGCAGCGAAGGTAAAGGACCGAAGCCAAGCAGCGTTCTTGGTCAGGGTCTCGCGGGCGCCTACCGCAAAGAGGGCCAGGCCGCAAAAGAAGCGGCCGAGGGAGAGCGCGAGCGCGCACAGGTTATGCGGGAACTGCCGGGGTTGGAACGCGCAGTCACGCTATCGCGTATTCCCTTCGAACGGCAGGCAAAGAACCTCGCTCCGCTGACGCATGAGGCCGCTGAAGGGCTGCGGGAAATGGCGAAGGCGCAGGGCCAGAACGTCGCGCGGAAGGTCGGCAACTTCGTTGACCCGAAGGACATCGAGCGCGTCACTACGCTTAGCAATCGGCTGACTAAACTCGGCCGCGGCGGTGATGTAAAAAACATTGCCGTTAAATCCCAGGGCGCCGACCAGACGATTTCTAAACTTCAGCGGCTTCAGAAACAGACGAACCGCGTTGAAGGTGCGCGCGCCACGATCAAAGTTGGCGCTAATGACACGCAGGCGCAGACGAAACTGAAACGGCTAAGCTCGCTATCGCAGCGGCTGTCTGGCACTAAATCAACGGTGCGGATTCTTGCCAACTCTAGCTCTGCTGAGCAGGCTATCCAGCGGCTGCGCAGCCACCTGACGGCGGTTGTCACTAAACAGTACAAAGCGGAGTTGAAAGCTGAAGACAAGTCTGGCGCGGCGGCTAACGCATTTCACCACAACGTACAGCGCGTTTCGTCTCAAAAATACCAGGCACGCATCACGGCTATTGATGATGCGAGCGCGAAGGCAAAGACGGCGGAAGGCGCGGGTAAGCGTGCCGCAAAGAACTACAAATTGAACATCACTGCCACCAACTCGCAGGCACTCGGCGCAATCTCCTCCGTGCAGAGCGCCCTGGCATCGCTACCGTCAAGCAAAACCGTTACCGTCAACGTCGTTACGCACAAGAGCGGCGGCTTCGCTGGTGGCCCGGCGGTTGGCTACTACTCTAACTTCGCCACGGGTGGAATCAACGACCGCGAACTTCAGCGGGCGAACGAACAGGCAGTCACGCGTCAGTCGGGACCGTCGCGTCGCGTCAACCGGCCGACGATGCTGGTTGGTGAGCAGGCACCGCAGCATCCTGAGTACGTGATCGCTACTAACCCGGCGTTCCGGTCCTCCAACGAACAGTACCTTGAAGATGCTGCGGGCGACCTTGGCTATGAAGTCATCCCTGCGTACAAAAAAGGCAAAGGCAAAAAATCTTCGGGCAAAAAAGGCACTGCTGCAAAAAAAGGCCCAGGCCCGCACCCGCCGCCCATCAACCCGAAGCGCCACCACTACATCCCGAGCGATGCGCTTGTATATAGCAAGCGGTTCAACCAGCTAGAAAAAGACGCTGAAATCGAAGAAGGGCATTATGGCTCGGAGTTGGAACACGAGGAACGGGAGATTGCCGCTGGGCGTATGAACGAATGGAATTTCGGATTGCTGCGTAAATATAAAACCGCAGTCATGCGCGATTACGAAACGATCCGCAGCCCGGTACTCCCGGAAGTTGTCAAACAGATCAACGCACAGAAAAATACCGCCTCCAAGACGGTCAAAGGCATCCGCAAAGAACTGAGCCACGTCGGCGGGACGCTCGGCAGCCTGGAACATGACTACAGCGCGATGGAAAAGAACAAAAACGAATCCACTAAGGATTTCAACGCGAAGAAACGCGCCAAAAAATTCACTATCAACGAATGGAAAAAGCGCCAGAAGAAACTGAAAGAAGAACGCGACGCCGCGCTGAAAATCATCAAGGAAGCGAAAGAACAGCTACACGAACTCAAAACGGAGACCGAGCCGCAGTTGAAAGACTCGCTGCTCGAAACCGGCGGCGACCTTCAGGAACTGACCGATATTGAAACCGGCGTGATTGATGCCCCGTACTCTGAAGCTGCTGGGGAATCATCTGAGATGGAATCAGCGCGTGCTGGGCTAATCAAAGCTGAAATCGAACGCAACACGGGCAATGAAGAAGCCGCCCGCAAGCAGATGGTGGAGATTGCAGAACGTGAGTACAACGCCGCGCTTGGAACGCCTAATGTAGCGGACGACATTGAAAAGGGAGAACAGCTAAAGCAGCTTCGCGAAGAATCGCTGACCAACGGCGGCCAGGGAACTATCGGTGAGCAGACCGCTTCGCTTAGCGAGGCGCGCGAAAACCTCTACAAAGACTTCGCCAGCAACATTACTGGCACGGGTGTCCAGTTCCGGGGTGTCTCTCCTGACACGTCGATTTATTCGGCGGCTTCTCAGCCAGCAGGCACGCCTAACTACACCCCCGCCGCGATCACGAAAGCCGTCAGCCAGTCAAGCGCGGCTCTCGCATCTTTGACGCAGGGCGGGGGAACTGGTACCGTTAACGAAGTGAACAACTACTTCGCCGCCCCACCGCCTGATCCCCACACCTGGACGCGTCAGCAGGCGTTCGAGTTGGCGAACCTCTGATGACCTCGCTCGGCGTAGAATACGGCTGCAAATTTGTGCTTGAAGGACCAGCGCCAATTTCAAGTGATAATCAAACGCTGAATCCAAGCTTTGAGACTGATTTGGCTAATTGGTCGCTGGTTGCCGCAAGCTGGACGGAAGCTACCGCGACGCGCGAAGCTGCGACTTTCGCAGGTAGCAGCGGCGGATTCGTAGCTGCGTTGAAAGGAAAAAAGGACAACACGGCTACTGCGCGGACGATGTCCTACTCGACTACTACCCCAGAAGGAGACACGCAGCCAGGAAACAAGTACACTGCCACGGCCGCTGTGAACGTCATCGACAAGCTTGAATCTGGCATTCGTCTGCGCATTGACTGGTATAACGGCGGCGTGTTCCTTAGTACGACGCAGGGTGAATTGTTTACTGGCACTGGGGTAACTGAGCTTACGGTGCCGCTGGCGACCGCCCCTGCCAACGCTACTCGTGCCACGCTCGTCGTAGTTGGCACTTCCGCTGTCGCTAATGACACCTATAACGTGCAGGTCGATAACGTTACCTACCGGGAAAACGGTCCACGGGCAGTGTTCAACGACTCAAGCGATCCCGATTTCGTTGGATCGCTTGACCCAGAAAAATCTTCAGGACTAGATAGCCCTGATATTCGTGAGGACGTACAGGACCGCACGGAAGATGACGGCCAGGTACAGGGCAACAACTTCTTCGCGGGGCGGCCGGTCGTTCTTGGCGGCGTCATTATTGCATCATCGGCGACCGACCGTAATACCAAGGTCGGCAAGTTGAAGGCATCCGCTAACGCGATGCGCGCGGATGCCAAACTGACGCATTATCCCCTCGGTGGCCCGACCGCGGGCGTGCGCCTCAATGTTCGGCGGCAACAGCCGCTGCGTATTACGAAAGGGTACGTCAAAGAGTTCCAGGTTCCGCTATACAGCAACGACGCTGAGATGTTTTCCACCGTTGAAAACGTGAAAGAACTGCCAGTATTTACCTCTGGTCCAAAATTCGCTGGGGCGGGGGCGACCGAAGCGGGGATCGGAACGGTGGCGTGGACGAACCCGAGTAACATTAAACTCTCTGACAATGTTCGCGCATCTGTCAACCTTCCAAAATCTTCAATCAGCAACTGGCTGCGCGGTACGTCATTCGGACACGTTTTCCCCACGGGAGCGTCAATGCTCGGTATCGAAGGATTCGTGGAGGGGCGTTTGGCAAGCGGTGTTGGCCAGGTTCGCCTCACTAAAGGTCAGATCATCAAGAACGGCGTAATTGGCGGGGAAAATCAGGCTTCCGTTACGATCTTCCCCGGCACGGAGGCTGTGATGCCTATACCTAACCCGGCAATTTCTCCGGGGTGGGGTAAATGGCATCTTTGGGGCAACACGCTCACTAAAGCTGATGTTGAATCGGCTAACTGGGGTCTGGCGATAAGCGTATCAGAGCAGCTTAACATTGAAGCAGTTGTTGCTGAAGTTGATGCTATCTCAACGACCGTTTACTACACCACGCCGATTGAAATCGAAAATGCCGGTGATGCTCCAGCAGATTTCAAAGCGGTGCTGTATGGACCAATGGCAGGGCCTCTACGGCTTATAAACGAAAGCACTGGTGAGGAACTATCTATTGAATTTGGTGTTCTTGAAGAAGGCGCTACTGTAACCATTGACACCAAAAACCGTACGATCTTTCTCAGCAATGTATTTGGCAACATTTACGATTGGCTAGAATTTGAAAAAAGCAATTGGTTCAAGTTGCGCCCAGGTAAAACGAAGCTGCTTTGCCCGAATGGGCGCTGCGTAATTTCCTACTACGATACCTATCTCTAATGTGGACGTTTGAGTTGTGCCAACTGGATGGCAAACGTATCGGTGAGGTATTGAATGCAAAGGATCGCACGGTGACGCTTGCACTGAACCGTGCGTCAACCGCATCGTTCAGTGTCCGGGCAGATAACGATCTTTTGGTCCCGCTGATGGCAGAAGATACTAAACTTCGGGTATATCAGGATAAAGAACTCCGGTACTACGGTTATGTCATCACGTCTGAGTTGGCGCAGGACGATGGGCAGCTAATGCCGACCGTGAAGATCACGTCCGCGGACGCGGCCTGGAAGCTTTCCCGGCGGCTTACCGGCAAGTCTTCTGGTGGAACTGCTCACAGCGGAGACAAGGCAAAAACGGCGCGCAAAATCATCAACGAAGTAAACGGTGAAGGTGACTCTGGCGTTAAGCTGGCGGCTGAAGGCGAATACAGCGCTTCTGGATCAGGTAACTACAAGGCTGGTCCCTACAAGACGGCGCTATCGTGCGTCAACGATCTAGCGCACGGGTTCGATGGCTTCGACTGGCGCATGGAACCGTACCTCGCTGAACCCGAAACTAAAACCGGGCTGTTCGTCGCGAAACCAACTATCGGTGTGGAAACGAAAGCTTCGTTTGAGCGGGGTTGGGGCAAGAAGAACGTGCGTTCCATGAACTACGTGCGCGACCTCTCCAACCTCACTAACCGTGCGTTCCATCTCCCTGACGATGGTGTAGAGACGGAAGGCTCGATTGTCAAGGTGAAGAACGATGCCACGTCAGAATCCTACCGCGGCCGCTTTGAAGCTATTGCTGATGCCTACGGTCTTAGCGACTCTACCTTGCGTGAAAAATGGCTGGAAGAGGTCATTCGCATCAAAAAGAACCCGCGGTACGTCGTTGCCATGACGCTTGATCGGGCTGATAACGAAGGTCGTGTGCCTATCTATGGGACGGACTTCAACTTGGGCGACACGGCAACGGCTCGCGCCGTATTTGGTAACGTAACTCTCTTCAACGGTAAAGTTCGCATCTATCAGGTTCGCTTTGACATTAGCGAGTCAGGTGCCGCAACGACGGTGCCGGTACTTATTGATGAAGGCGGTGAAGAATTTGGCGCGTGATCCTCGTGATATGTCTGTGTCCGGCGCTGAGCGTGGCGCTCGCAAGGTCTCCGAGACTGATGATCTAGCCCGCAGCGGCGGCCGCGCTTTCGGCAGCGCCAACGGTGCAGAAGGACCGGAAGGTCCAGTTGGTCCGCAGGGACCGGCTGGCTCGGAAATCCCAATCGCTCGGGGGGTTGCTGAAGTAACCTTCTCTTCGAGCGCTTTCTCAAACGAAGTTACCGTTACCCACGGGCTTGGAACGACCCCAACGGCAATAGCGTTTGGTCCCGTTAAGTCGGGCAGCATATTTGTTATTCCAAATATCATTGGCACTCCAGGCTCTACCACCTTCAAAATTCAAGCGACCGTCAGCGGCGGCACGCTCAATACCAACGTCAAAATTCAGTGGATTGCATGCTAAGCTAGCTCTGTGGCATTCAAGACTTCCACCAAGGCCATCTATCAGGGCGCCCGCGCAGACGGCGAACCCTACGGCCTCAGCGACGCCCCCTGGAATACGCAGACCTACGACCTTTGGACGCAGCACGCCGGTCGCGCCCCCACGATCCTGCATTGGGGACAGCCGTTCGGCGCGCTCGACACGAACGCCCTCAACATTGCCAAAACGCGTGGCGCCGTGTCACTCATCTCCGTGGACTTCCCGGTAGATAGCATCAACTCCGGCTCGCTTGATGCGACCATCGACGCCTTCGCCGCCAAGTGCAAGGCGTGGGGTTACCCGATCCTCCTGCGGCCGGGGTGGGAGATGAACGGAACGTGGTTCGGCTGGGGACGCAAGTCCGGCTTTGTGGCTGCCTGGCGGCGCTACGTCTCCCGCATCCGCGCCATTGCGCCCAACGTCAGCTTCGTCTGGTGCCCAAACACGATCTGGGATTCTGCCTCTGATCCCGCGCCCTACTTCCCCGGCGAGGCATACGTCGATTGGGTCGGCATCGACGGCTACAACCGCGCTGAACCGTGGCACTCGCCCTACGAAGTCTTCAAGGCAACGTACGACCGGCTGCGCCTACTCGCCCCCAATCGGCCGATGATGATCTGCGAGACGGGCTGCGTCGAGAATGGCGGCAATAAGGCCGCCTGGTTGACGAACCTCCTCACGAAGGCGCTACCGGAACGCTTCCCAGCCGTCAAGGCGCTGATCTGGTTCAACTGGAACATCTTCGAGAAGAACCGCACTTGGGAGTGGCCGATTGAGTCGTCTTCGGCGTCGCAGGCAGCCTACAAGGCTGGTCTCGCACTGCCTTACTACAGCGCGGTTCCCAATTTCACGCTCGGCGCCAAGCTCCGCGTTCCTGCATGATCGTGCGAAAACATGGCAAAATGCCACGTTTTGAGCCAATCTCGCACGATCATGCAACCGCAGAACTGCTAGACTAGCTTCATGCCCTGCTCGAATAACGGCCGCTTCCCGGACTCGCAACTGGCGCCCATCAAGCCCTACGGCCGTCTGCTGAAGCCTTGCGCGTACGCTTGGGAAGCTGGTCCCGCCAAGGCTGGACTGGAACCGACTGGGCCAGAACTGAGCACGTACCGCGACCTTCCGGGCCAAAACCACACTTGGGCCGTCTTCCAGGCCGGTGGGCCGCCGGCAGCGGTGCCTGGCACGTCTGAGCATGGCTGCGGCCGGGCCGTAGACCTGAAGCTCACCTGGATGCGTTCTTGGATTGATGACCACGGCGCGCGCTTCAAGTGGTTCAAGACCGAAGCCTTCTCTGAGTGGTGGCACGTCAACTGCACCGCGGAACCGGGCGACTTCCCTGGTCCGTTCAAGGTGCTCAAGCATGGGATGAAGGGCAAACGCGTCGTTTGGTACACCAAACGCCTCACCTTCATCCATCCCAAAGGCAAGAAACACGGTTACCTGTCGCGCAACTTCTGGAAGTACAAGGACGCCGTTGTCGATGCAGTCAAGGACTTCCAGCGTGACCAGGGCCTGGAGGTTGACGGCAAGATCGGCGAGGAAACCGCACACCGCATCTCCGCAGTCTTCCACAAGCAGTACGTCGCGCGCAACAAGCGTAAGCGGATTGTTCGCGACCACAAGCGGAAACTGCCCCAGATCAAGACCGGCGGCCGGAAGCGCCGGAAGCGCGACATAGTGCTCCTGCGGCCATGAAGCGCTTCCTCGTCTCACTCGCGGTTGTCTTCGCCCTGCTGTTTGGGGCGCCGTCTGCGGGTGCCTACACGGTCGGCAACTTCAACGCTGCTATCACCAAAGGACTCGGAGCGGAGGTCACGCTGCATACGCGCCGCGCGCTGGCCGCCGAGCAGCAGACTGAGGGTCCGGGCGGGATCAATAACCCCTACAACACGACCTGGCCGCTACCCGGCTCGACCTGCGCCAATTCAGTCTGCGTCCGCAACTACGACACGCCCCAGGACGGCATCAAGGCCACCATCCTCACCCTGAAACAGAACGGCTTCGGCTATGAGGTCATCCGGCGGCGGCTGCGCGCCAACGCGCCCGCGACGGCCATCGTCCGCGGCTTTGGTGAATCGCGTTGGGGCACGTCCCTTTCCCTGGTTCTCGCGGTGCTTGACGACATCAAGCACAACCGGACGCCCAACACCCTTGCTATCATCGAGCATCGCCACATCACCCACTGACTAGAGGGGAGGTAAAATTGTCCACTCAGCCCACTGTAACTGAGACCGAGCCTGTAGCCGCCTATACGGCCATCGCTACCGTTGTAGCGCTTGCCGCTGGCGTCGTCGGCGTCACTGTCGATCCGGGTACGCTCGTCACCTTCGCGCTGGCCGCGGTCGGATTCGGCTCTTACATCGTCGCTGCGATCAAGGCACGGAAGAAGGTCACGCCCGTCAAGTTCCCGAACCTCTCGGCGTGATACACTGTCTGTCCGATTAAGGCACGACATTAGCCGGTCCCACTGCCCTCCGGCCGCTGTTCTCCCCCAAATGTGGGATAGGGGGAGTTTTGTTTGCCCTACGTGATACGCTGGTTCTGGAGGGAAGGCTAAACCTCCAGAGCCGGGAGTTTCTAGACCCTGGACTCACGCTGCCGCTGGTCCCAAGTAGACGCGACATTGTCGCCTCCCGCCAGCATCACCGCCCCTAAGCGCCGTGGGATAGGGGCGGTCCTTCTTCGTGGTACCCTGGCCTTGCCCGCTTAGCTCAGACGGCTCAGAGCGCTCCCTTCGTAACGGAGAGGTCGCCGGTTCAATCCCGGCAGTGGGCTTGCGGTATACTGGATGGATGGGCATGACGAACACCCTGGATCGGGTTGACGGTCTCCGCGACCGCATTGCGGAGCTTTGGGTTGACGGCGCCACGAACAAACAGATCGCCGAGACGGTCCACAGCGAGTTCGCCGAAATCGAGGACGTGCCGGTCAAGAACACCATCATCAACTGGCGCCACGACTCTCAGGTCACGAACAAAATCCACGCCCTCATGCGTGAACGCGTCAGCCGCATCGTCCGCGGCACCGACGCCGCCATCGCCGCGCGGCTCGAAAACCCCGACGAACTGACGGTGGACGAGATAATCAAAATCCGCAAAGAGATTGCGCCCGCCCGCGACGCCCTAGACGAGTCGGAGCGCATCGACCCCGCGCAGGCGGCCGACGATCTGTTTGGTGCCGCCATAGACGACCCGGAGTTGGCACGCAAGATCGCGGGCGACGCCGCCGATGGCGAATGAGCGCGCTCGCGCTGAAGCGCTAGCGCACGACAACCCGGAAGCGCTAGAACGCGCTCGCAACGAACTCCGCAAGCGCCTCCTGATCCCGCACAGCGGCGGCCAGGAAGACATCCTCAACTCGGAGGCGCGCTTCCGCACCCTGGCCGCCGGGCGGCGCTGGGGCAAGACGAAGGTCGCCGCCCACGAAATCGTGCGCCGGGCGCGCAAGCCTAACCAGATGATCTGGTGGATCGCTAACACGTACAAAAACGTCTCGCGTGGATACCGCGAGGTCGTCAACCAGATTCCGCCGTCGTGGCTGGCGAAACCGGCGCCCGCCTACACCAGCACGACGAAGATTCTCCAGTTGAAGAACGGCACGATGATTGAGTTCTACTCCGGCGGCTCGCCGGACTCCCTTGCAGGCGAGGGTGTGGACTTCGTCGTCGTGGACGAGGCCGCCCTGATCCCGGACAACGTCTGGCAGCAGCTTATCCGCCCGACCCTCATGGACACCGGGGGCGACGCCTTCATCATCAGCACGCCGCGTGGACACAACTGGTTCTGGCAGATGTGGAAACTCGGCCAGGAAGGCAAGCGCGGCTACGAGTCGTGGCGCTTCGCGCAGACCGACAACCCATACATCCCACAGGCCGAGACCGACGCCGCTCAGGAAGAACTCCCGACCATTATCTTCCGGCAGGAGATTATGGCCGAATTCCTGGCCGCTGGCGCCTCTATTTTCGGGATGGGCCTGGAACGCGACGGCTCCATCATTGATGAGATTGTCGAGCCGCAGGGGAATATATTCGTCGGCATCGACCTCGCCAAGAAGCAGGACTTCACCGTCATCACCGCCGACAGGGAGGCTGACGGGATGCCTTGTTACTTCGAGCGCTTCCAGGAACTGGACTGGCCGACGCAGCAGAACCGCATAGCCGTTGCCATCGAAGAGTTGGAAAACAAACCCGGCGTAGAGGGCGTCACTGCGCTGCTGGACTCCACTGGCATCGGCGACGTGGTCTACGACAACCTTACCGCCGCAGGCGTTGAAGTCAAGCCCATCCAGTTCACGAACCAGTCGAAGGAGCAGATGGCCCGTCTGCTGGCCGCCGATCTGGAGCACGGCCGCGCGCGCATCCTCAGCGACATGCGTGAGGAGTTCGAGAGCTACGAGTTCACGTTGACGGCCAGCGGCCGCTATCAGTTCGAGGCCGCCACTGGACACGACGACATGGTCGCCGCCAAGATGCTGGCGCATTGGGGTCGCGTCCACGAAGGCGGCCAGGACATCGAGATTGTCGCTATCGAGCGCGACGATCCCAGCGCGGAGGCTCGCCTGCGCGAGACGATCCTCGACCCCGCCCGCTTTACGGTCCCCGACAGTCCCCAGGACATCATGAACCGCCCGGAGGCGTGGGACAACCACGCTCTAGCTGACTTCGCGCTTGGCGGTCAGGGCACTGGGCGGGGATTCTTCACCAGTTAATCAGGGCATATTGAGGAAATACTCTGGAATAGGGCGTGCGCCCTCCGCTAGAGCCTCCTCGGCGGCGTCGGCGCGTGCCGATTCTTTCGCCGCTTCATGTGCAAGCTGATTAGCTTCACGTTCGACTTTGCCGAGCAGTTCAGGCGCGTGTCGCTTAGCAGCCTCGGTCAGATCGCCGCCAAGTGGGAAGTGTCTGACGATGTCGCGCGCCTCCGCCCGCACGTCAGCCGCGGGACGCAGCTTTATCTCTCCGCTGCTGAGGCCCAAGAGAAAGCTCCAGGCCCGTCGCACCGCCGCAGCTTCTTGATCCGGCTGGCTCATCCCCACACCCCTTCAACGACGGCGCGCAGCCAGGCCACGGGGTTGACCCACGGCCAGATCACTGACCCTCACCATCTGAGCCATGTCCAGTCGTGTTCGGAGCATCTTTGAAGTCGCGCGTCGGCCGCTCGAAGACGTTATGTGGCTTGTTGAAGAAGCCCTCTTTCTCCAGTTTGCGTGCTTCCAGGGCAACCCCAAGTGCCTGCTCAGCGAGGAAGGTGCGGTGGTCGGGGTTCCGCTCGACGTGTTTGATGAAGCCAGAGGCATACATATGTGGGTAGTCCACGTTGTTTAGGTGCGCTGCTGAGCCGCCATCGTGGACTTCATAGTTACCGAAGCCGCCTTCATCCTCTCCGAGAGCCTGGATCGTCCCATCGTTGATGATGAGAATAGTGTCCAGAACCTCAGCGCGGTCCTCGTTACCGTGTGGAACGATTTCAACCTTGACGCGAATCACTCTTTAACCTTCAGGTCAAGTACACTCAGAATGCGCTCCACAGCCACCGCGGGGTCATCACCCTCGTTGTAGACGAGTTCCCCAGCCCAGTTCTGAGCATCGGTTTCATCTACATCGTGTTCTTTTAGAAACGCGCAGATCGAAGCTTCAGTGCGATCTAATTTCTTGCGTTCCTCGATGACGAGGGTTGCGAGTCCGACCAGTTGAAGTTTCTCACTCTCAGTCATCAAAGTCTCCTTTTTCGATCATTTTGGCAATGGCCTCGTGTTGGATTTGTTTGCAGCGTTTGCAGATCGACATCCGGCTCCCGTCCATCAACGTTACGCCGGGGTGCTCGAAGTGTTCGTGTGGACATTCGTCCATAAAGCGCTTCCACTCCCGGCGCGTCATTAGGACGCCGTTGACCTCCACCTTCTTTTCCAATGCCGCCCTCGCCGCGGCTGCCGCGCGCTTCTCCAGCCGCTCGCGTTGCTCAGGGGTCAACAGCCGATCTTGTTCCACCAATAACTCCCGAATACGCGCTTCGAAGTCGGCACCACCGTGATGCTCCTCAACTTCAGCGAATCCGACCGGCGGCTCAGACTGCACTCGGCCGCCTCCCACGAACCAAGCGCACGGCCTTCCGCACGAGGTCTTCAACCATGAAGATCAGGATCAAATTGAGCGCTACCTTGCCGATTGCCTTGAACATGATTCTCCTTTACTCGTTATTGCGGATGTGCTCGATCAACTCTGACGGCGCTCTCCCTACAAACTTAGCAGCGTTGTCCAGTCCGCCAGGCTTCAAGCGCTCAGCGAGCCGCATTGCCTGATCTGCATCGAGCACACTTAGTTCCTCATCCACGTCGATCCGGCCAGCCCGAATGAGCGCTGGGTCCAGTGCCTCGCGGTTGTTCGTCGTCATCATGGTGATGAGGCCGTGAGGCGTCCACACGCCGTCGAGAGCGTTGAGCAGCGTTGCCACTGAGGCGTGGTCCTTCTCATCGCTGCGGTCGGTAGCCGCGTGGAAGCTATCCACGTCCTCCAGCAGGAGGACTGAGCGCGGTTTGATGCCCGCGACCAGTTGCATCAGATCGGAGTCTTTCGCGATGTCGCCCAGTGGCAGATAGTACGTTGGCAGATCGAACTCGGTTGCCAGCGCCCGCGCAATGGAGGTCTTCCCGGTCCCAGGTGGTCCGTGGAAGAGGTAGCCACGGTGCCAAGGTTGCGACATCGTCACGTAGCGTTCCTCAGCGTCCAGGAAGCTGCGGAGGTCCGTGTAGAGCGTCTCCAACTGCCCCGCCTTCAGAATGACGGAGTCGATCCCGCGCGTCGGCAGATCGGCACGCTTCTGCCATCCACCACCCCAGCGGCTCGGCATCATCAACGGGGGCGGCTCATCGTTCTTGTACTTCTCCTCGGCGAGCGCGCCCAGAGCCTCCACAACGGCCTCGCGCGCTGCCAGCGTGTCAGTGGTGAAGAGGATTTTCTCCATGCTCATGCGCCAGTTGTCCGACGACAAGCTGATGCGGTCAGGCAGGTTCTCCCGCGCAACCTTCACCACTACCGGATGCCCAGCGATGGTGATCTGCTGCTCAATGTTGCCATCGAAGCCCAGCCGAATGCTCGGTACCTCGTTGTCTTCGGCGTCGTAGTCGATTTCGGTGCTAGCCGTCAACGCCCGCCGATCAATGTCGGGCATTTGCTTCATCACCCACGCGTGGATGTCGGCGTACAGCGTGTCTTCGCCCTGCACCGTGAGGGTGTAGCTACCGCTCCGGCCGCGGTACCATTCCCGCGCCGCCTTCACTGCGGGCCAAGCCAACTGCGCCACGGCGGCGGCAGTCACAGCGCGCTTGCCCCACTTCCCGCCATACTGTCCGGCAAGCTGCTGTGCAGTCACCGTAGCAACGCCGTTGTTGTTTTGCTTCAAGGCGGCCGGTTGTGCAACTCCGTCAATCACGCGGGCGGGCCTCCGTTCTTGGCGAGGTAGAAGACGCCGTGCTGAATGGAGTCGTTGGCGTGACGGTTCTCGTGGACGGGTTCCAGGTACAGCGCCTCCGCCCCGGCGGCCTGCGCGGGGTTCTTGATGTCAGCGCCCTGGAAGACCAGCTTCTTGCCGAACTGGCGGCAGATCAGCGTTAGCGCGCCGATGGCGCGGGCGGTGCGGCATTTATCCCAGGCCAGGTTCTGAAGCTCCCAGGGGTAAAGCTGCCACTCCTCGCAGACCACGGCGCCAAGGTCGTGATCCAGATGCTCGTCATTTTCCATCAGCGTCCGCGGGATGAGGCCGTCCGTGGCCCACTGGTACACAGCGTCGATGAAGTTCCACATCGGAAGCTGGTCAGCCCACACGAGATTGCCGTCTTCGTCCCACAGGCTGAAGCCCGTCGTCTCGCCGGGGTCCACGCAGAGCCACAGCGGGCGCGTGTCGATTTTGCTCATACGTCCCCCTTTCCGTAGAGAAATGCCTCGTCTTCTAGTTCCCGCATCCGCTTCGAGAATGCCGGGTCAACTTCGCTCTCCAACAATCGTATATCAGCGCGCAAGTGCCGCATCTTCCACCACCAAATCGGGTGCCGCCAGAAAGGCACAAATGGTCCCTTGATGATGGCAGGCAGCGTATGTACACCAGGACGAGGCGGCCGCTGGGAAGTGAGGCCCGCGGCCGCGCGAATCGTGTGGAAGGCGGCAATGGTGGGATTACTCACCCGCCGACCTCCGTTGCCAGTAATTTCTCTGCCTCAGCCCGCGTCTTCGGGCAGCCGCCGTGGTTGGTGACGTAATCATCAAACTCCGTTAGTTCCGCTTCTGGAGCACGCAAGGTGAATGGTTTGTCTCCAGTGATGCGCGCAAGCTCGCGCACACTGAGCGAGTGATGCTCGCTTACTAGGTCCGTATCGTCATACAGACCGTACCATTCATCAACGTTCACGAAAAGATAATTCTTCATATCTCCAACCCCGCTCTCTTGATGTCAGCACGCGCGTTGGCGAGCGCCCGCTTGTCTGAAGTAGTAGTGTGAATCATCGCGCTTCCATTTGGTCCGTGGATCATAAGGCCCTTTGCCTTCTTGACGACACGGCCGCCTGCCTCTTCTGCATCCTTGATGAGTTCCTTATGTGCCTTGCTCAGTCCCATCATCCGTCCACTGACAGGTCGCGCCATCCCAACCAAACCGGGTGCCGCGGCCGGTCTTTCGTGCCGACCGGGAAGGACTTGATCTTGACGACGCGACCGATGCAGTCTTCTGCGTACCACAAATCAGCGCGCTGCTCGGCAGTGAAGCCGGTCCCGACTTTGAACTCGACGCCCTCATGCGGGCCGTTGATGGCGCGAACGATCAGCGCGCCCAGCGTCCCTTTGCCGGTCTTGTTCTCGGCGTGGGATGACCGCTCAGTGCGGCCAAGCTCATTCGTCCGAGCCTCGTTGCCATTGTGTAGCTCCTCGACCACCCCCACAACCTCGGCCTCGTAGTCGATGTAGCGCTTCAGCTTCAGCAGCGGCCCGCGTTTACCGGAGCGGCCGAACTTGTAGGCGCTGCCAAGCGTGCGAATAATTACGCCCTCATAGCCGTGCGCTATACAGGAAGCCTCGACGGCTGCCAACGCCTCAGCACTTAGCGCCGGACTAGTCATAATCGTTTCGATGTTGGGATGCTTAACGGGGGCGGTAGCGCCGAAAGTGCGAACAACACTGTCGATACGTATCTCTACGGGAGCATCGGAATCATGCTTGTCGAAGACGTAGAACGTCCACTCCTCGTCAGTCTTGTCTTCCGCCATCACGAACGAGCACGTCCGCCGGTAGCAGTCATCCGCCGTGGGATCGCCGACGATTAGCTCACCGTCCAAACCCTCGAACTGCGGCTGCTCCAGCACCGCGCGAATTGAAGCGTTGGGAATCGGTTTCAGCGTCCGCGAGAGCAGGCGGCCGCCCTTCACGACGGCGCGGATGCCGTCGAGCTTGGGCTGCACCAGCACGGGGTAGTCAAGCGTCTCCGGGTCGGGCGACTTGGAGTGCGCCAGCATCGGCTTGAAATCAGTCATGCTAGACCTGCTTCCTGAAGCTCACGGTAATATTCCTCCTCTTCCAGACGCCGATATTCTTCGGCTTCGCGTTCTTCCTGATACTGCTCCTCGCGCGCCTGTTCTTCCAAGTCGCGCCGTATCTCCTCATCGGGGTCAATCATCGGCGGGTACCCCGTTCGGCGCCATCGCCACGCCCAACGGGCGCAGCGTGTTGATGACCTCGATGGTCTCGCCCATCGCCTCCAGAACCTCCAGAACCTCCGGCAGCCGCTTGTAGGCTCCCGGCGCCTCCTCGGCGCCAGCGCCGCGAAGCTCCACCTTGTTCGCCTGCGTGACGTACTCGTGTTCAGCGTTCCAGTCTATCTCGCCCTGCTCCATCTGCACCCATTGCTTCGACAGTTTCGGGTGGCCGCACTTCGGGCAATTGCCATCGTCCGGTTTGTGCGTGCCCTTCGGCTGGAACCAGTCACAGTCCCGGTTGTTGCAGGTCCAGCGTTTCTTCTGCTTCCCGGCCGCGCGGGACCGCGACATCGCGCGCCCAGCACCGTGGACCGTCGAGAACAGCGCCTCTAGTTGCCGGTCGGAGCGCTCGCCGCGGTGCCCCAGACCCTCCGCGCCCCGCAGGATGACGGAGTTCTCGCCCATCGTGGACCCCACGAAGCCAAGCTGTCCCGGCCAGGCGGGCGTGGCGCCCTTGCGCACGACGTGCCAGGTCTCACCGAAGTGTTCCTCGACCCACGCGTAGTTGTGGTGGTTGTGGACTTCGAAGACGGCCTCCGCGCCCAGGATTTCGAGGACGCGGCCCACGACCACGTCGCGCCCGGCGTAGGCGTACTCACCCGCCAGCTTCATCGCGGCGAGGTAGGCTTCGCCCTCAGCGGAGTCGGTGCGGAAGGTGATGGGATCGGCCATCAAGTCCTCCTTGAACTCCGCCTTCGTCTGGAACGGTTTGCCGCGCGACATCCACATGAAGCCGTTGGCGGTCGTGTGGCCGAAGCCGCGGCTGCCGAAGTGGACCCCGATCCACAGCTTCCCATCCTGATCTTCGAAGAGGTCCACGTAGTGGTTCCCGCCGCCGACCGTGCCAAGCTGGTTCGCCGCCTTGTCGAGCAGCGCCCGCTGCGGGGCGAAGTCGGCCTCGCGGATGGAGTCGAGGACTGGATGGTCGGGCGCCTTCTCGCCTGGGTTCGGCCCGATGCCGAAGGCGACGCGGCGCTCAATCTCATCCATAACCGCGGGAATGTCCACGTCGGCCGCCATGAGGTTCGTCTCGACAGCCTTGTTGCCGCAGCCGATGTCGTACCCCACGCCGCTCACGCTGATGCGCTCCAGGTAGGCCACAACCCCACCAACCGGCTGCGCGTAACCGAGATGGTTGTCGGCGCACAGCACACCTTTGGAGCCGGACTGCACGTCGAGGCAGTTGTTCATCTGCGCGACCGTGTTGTCGTCAGCGTCCCCGAAGATCGTCAAGTCTCGATACGGCGTCGTCATCCTGTACATCAGGGCCTCCATTCCATCAGGTTTGCGAACAGTTCGCCCTGGCCGACTGCGTCGTCCTTGGCGTTGTGGGTGTGCGGGGTCTTCACGCGCTTGACCTCCCGAGGCATGTTGCGCTTCAGGCTGCCGAGCAGAGCGCGGTCGGACTTCGCCATGAACATCGTCTTGATGTCGAGCGCGTTGCTGAACCCGAAGGGATCGGATTTCGGGCCAAGGTAGTGCTCGAAGTACCAGTGGGTGAAGGACCAGTCGAACCCCAGCGGGTAGGCCACGTACACCGCCCGCGCTTCGAAGGAATCCGACAGCCGCTCGACCCACTCCTTGAAGTGGCGCATCGCCGTGGCGGGATGAACCGCCTGTGGGCTGTCTATCTCAAAACCCTGCCCAGCCAGCCACCGTTTCGTGTCGGGATCGCCGGTGAACTCCGTTGTCAACTCGCGGTAGAAGGTCGCGCCGTTGTCGATGCGCGAGAACCCCGAGAACGACTTGAACTTCCCACAGAGCGACGCTCCCACGCTGACCATGTTGCAGTCGCCGGGAATCGGGCCATCAGTCTCGACATCAACGGAGATGTAAATCTCACCGTCGCGGCGACGGCCTTCAGGCTCGCGGCCGGTCACTCGGGCCACCACTCGGCGCCGAGCGCTTCCCAGAGCCGGTCCCGCGATGGTTCGTAGCGCTTCTCCTGAAGCCCCGCGGCTGCTTCCAGTTGCTTCTCCGTTAGCCCTACCTTGCGCTCGTCGCTCATGTTGTGGGAGAGGTCTGCCAGCTTGACGATGGTGGAGAGCGTGGACCCAGCGGCCTTCTCGATGTACTCGCGGTAGGTTTCAGTCGGCCAGCGGGTGACGCGATTCAGCGCGTCCCACTGCTCCGGCGTGAACCACTCGCGGCGAAGCTCATAGTCGGTGTCCTCCCACACATCGTGAAGGAGCGCCACAATGGCGCCGGACTCATAGCTAGCCCCGTTCGGCAGCGCGCCGAATTCGTTTATCCCTGGAACGCGCAGCCAGTTCGCTTCAACGCGTTCCGCTACCGCCATCGGATGCAGCACGTAAAGCTGACCACCCCAATCGGTATCGCTACCGTGGGCGCGGACTGCATGTCTAAGGGCTTCGTAGCGCTGCATCAATCTCCTTTCATCGTCTTCATAACTAGAATATCGCCCGCGTCAACAACGCAAGGCCAACCAGCGCCCAGGCGTAGGCACCGGCCGCTAGCCCAACGCCCGCACCAATAAGCATAGCCTTCACCATCCCGGATCGAACTTCGGGTTTTTAGCCTGGCTCCACCTGTCAACGATGTCGCCCTCAGCGCTGATCTGAATCAGCTTGTTGATGTTGGGGAAGTCACACATGAACGTCTGGATGTCGTGTTTGGCTTCCTCCGCATCGGCCGCGTCTACTTCCGCCAGAATCTCGTCGTGCGTCAGCGCGATCATCGGGATGCCTGCTTCATGCGTCCGTACTACGGCTTCCTTGAAGAGGTCGGCGGCCGTGCCCTGTACGAGGTAGTTGACGAACTTGTAGGACTCCCGGTCAGCGAACTGTGGGTTGTAGGCGCGGTGGCGCCGTCCAAACGGCGTCTTCACGAACCCACGTTCTTCTAGACGCAACTCGATCATGTCCTGGAACTCTTCGACTTCCGGGTACGCTTCGTAGTAACGCAGCAGCCATTTCCGCGCAGTCGGCGTGTCAACACCGTGCCATTTCTTGATGGCTTTGATGCCGCCGCCGTAAATGCGTTCGTAGTTGAACTTCTTGCCGCGCTGGCGCGGAGATTCCACCACACCCAGGCCGCGGTCGCGGGGTTTCAAGCCGATCATGTTGGCAGTGTGGGTGTGCATGTCGGCGTCGGGGTCTTTCATCATGTCGAGGATGATGGATTCCGACCCCAGGAAGGCGGCGAAGATCAGAAGCTCGATGCTGTCGAGGTCAACGGCGACGAGTTTTTTGCCTTCATCCGCGCACACCAAATGCCGCATACGCAGATCGTCGCGAGGCCAGTTCTGCACGTTCGGGCTGGATGACATCCGCCCGGTGCGGGCGCCAACCTGGCGCAGGTCCGTGTGCAGACGCCCATCCGTGTGGAGCGTGGCGTAGCGGTAGCCCATGTCGGTGTCCGGCTGGTCATGCAACAGCGGCCAGACGTAGGTAGACATCATCTTGTCCGCGCCGCGGAAGTCGTCAATCCGCCGGGCGAGGTCGTCGTCCAGGCCCTCCAGCACGTCGGCAGCCATCGACCGGCGGCCGGTCTTCCCAGATTTTTCGACGTGACTCAGGTCCACACCCCGACGTTCGAACGCCTCCGCGAGTTGGATCGGAGAGTTCGGGTTGAACTCATCGTTGCCTGCCAACTCGAACAGGTCGAGACGAATCTTGGTCAGTTCGTTTTCAAGTTCGACCTCCAGCTTGCGGGCGCCAGCCTCATCAATCCCCATCCCCAGCGCCTCCACATCGTAGAGCGCCGACAGCACTTTGCGCTCCAACTCGTAGACGCCTTCGAGGTCGGGGTTCGACTCCAACTGTGGACCGATGGCATCGCAGATGCGGCGCTGGAGTTCAACGTCGTGGCCTGCGTACGGCTCCATCAACTCGGCGGGCACGTCAGAGTAGTTCGCGATGACGAATTTCTCGCCCGTGTCCTTGCTGTGTTTCCGGCGCTTTTTGTTCTCGGCGCTGATCCACGCCTTGACGGCCTTCTCCAACTCAATGCCTGCGCCCTCCGGCCACGGGTTATCCGTGCCGAACATCTTGTCGCCGACCGCCTGGAGGGCCACGCTGCGGCGCTCATCCAGTACGTGTGCGATGAGCATCCCGTCTTCCCAGCGATCCCGCGGCGGTAGCGTGTAGCCCGCCGACTCCAGATGGTGAAGATCGAACTTGGAGTTCCACGCCCGGAAGTAGGCGTCCTTGTTCAGCCAGCGCTGAATTTCATCTTTGTCCTGGGGATGGCGGAGAATGACGGCCTCCGTGTGCGGCTCAATCGGCTCTCCACACTTCATGCAACCGCTGTCCTCTACGTCACCGCCGCAGTTTGAGCAGTAGCGTGGGTAGGTGACGCACTCCTCGTCGGTGGGATCGTAGAACTGCGCCATGAACAATTCGTGGGCGTACCACTGGAGACCCGTGGTCTCAACATCGAACTCGATAATGCGACGTTCAGTGATTTTCTCAGGCATTCGCGAACCTCACCCGGATGCCGATAATGGATTTGTAACCAACACGCTCGTCGGGGGCGCCATACATATAGCTGCCGGTGTTGTCTACGTGCCTGGTCATCCAGTCCCACTGGTGCTCCCACAACACGACAACCTCTGGATACTCGAAGTAACGCGTGCAACACTCTTCGATGTCAGCCATCACGGCCTCAATCGGTAGCGGCTCGGCGACGGTCGTGTAGTCCAACTCGATGCGACGGGTGATGAGTTTGCCCTTCATGCCTTCCCTTCTTTCTCCAGGTACTCCTCGAATTCACGATTCCGCAGCAGCGTCGTTGCGGCCTCGTCAGTGATATTTGGTTCTGCGTTCCCGATGATGGCAGTCGGCTCCCCACACTGCGCGCACTTCTCCCACTTGGGGTCGTTGGGGTAGCTCAGGCCGCAGATCGTGCAGCGCCGCGCTACCGGCTGCTCACCGGACTCGCTCATGCGAACTCAGACTCCGGCGGCAACGTCACGCTGAAGGCTTCCATCAACCGCTCGACCTGCGAGCGCGTGAGGCCGTAGCGACCCTCGGCCGGGACTCCCCGCTTGATCGTCTTCGTCTCATCCGTGTAGCCCAGGAACCGCGGCCGGATGGTGGGGCCACAGAAGCCCGAGCTTGGAGCAATGAAGGAGATGATGACCTCCTTGCTCGACCGCCTCCGCGCGGCCGCCTCGTCCAAAGCATCCTGAAGTTGGCTCACGAACTCGTGGACCGTCATCAGATGTACACCAGCACGGTAATGATGGCAAGCAGCCCCTGAGCTAGCGCGAGGCGCCAGTCTTCCCCCTGCGCAAGCAGGAGAAAGAACAGGGCCACGAAGGTCGCCGCCTGGAGGCAGACGATGCCCGTACGGAGACTCACTTACCTTCAACCTCCACTTTTTCGCCTGGCTTTAGTTTGTGAAGAAACTCCAGCAGAGCGGCGTTCTTCGGGTAGCGTGGAATAAACAGGGCACGCAGGAGGATGAGTGCCGCCCATATGGCGACAAGTTCCTGTCCGGCAGTGAGGTCGGCGCGGCCGATAGCCGTAAAGGCCAGAGCGACCGCGACGGACGCCGCGAGTTGAATCAGGAACGTCTTCACGCGACGGCCTCCGGCTCAGGCGCGGAGTGCATCCCTTTGTAGATACCCTTCGGCGACTCGTCATCCTCGCACGTCACCTTGAACGTCTGACGAGCGGCCGTGTGGTAAACGACGATGCCCTCGGGGTTGTCGAAGCCCGGCGCCGCGAACGATCCGCACTCTTTCAACTCCGCCAGCGCACCCTCAGCGACGGCGCTGATGTTGGTCCCGGTAGCGATGACGGGCACCACGTAGCAGCACTCCGGCACCAGATCAGTGCCCAGACCGTTGCCCTCGCTGTCCTTCCAGCGCCCGGCGTTGAACAGGGAGAAACGCTTCTCCTCTAGCCCGTAACCACGCTGAATCTTCCCGCCCCACCACTCACCGTAGTGGTAGCCCTCGCCAAGCCCGGCCGCAAGCTCCAGAGCGTGCTCCTTCACCCACGCAGCAAAGCCGAAATTGTCGGTGGACTTGCCGACCGTCAGCAGCCGCTTCCGGCTTTGGGCGTAGACCGCGAACCAGCGCTCGTCGGGCACCTGGATGATGGCGAGCGCGGTGCTCTCGTCGTAGTCGCCCTCGTGCTCCAGTTCCTGAATGATGACGGCGGTGTTCGTGCCGTCAATCTTCTCCGTCGCGATGCAGTTGCGGTTGAGACGCGGCGTCTTCGGCCACGCTTTGAATTGGCTCATGGTCAAAGCTCCTTTCCGGGCGTGATGGTCGCCACGCGCTCTGGGTTGACGAAGATGGGTTCCTCGTCGGGGTTCTCGTTGGGGATTTCCAACATGGCGGTGCCCTCAAAGGCATCCCGGACCCGCTGGGCTGCTGCCCTGGTTCCTTCGTCCACGTTGAAGCGGATGGTCCGCCCGTCTGGGGCGTGCTGGTCCGTGTAGATGGTGGCGGTGCTCACGCGTCTCCCTTCAGATTGCTCTCGCATATCGAGCGTACCAGTGAACGCAAGTCGTCCAGGTCGCCGTCATTGTTGATCTGGAACTCGATGGCGCCCTCCGGCAGGCCCGCCTCGGATGAGTGCGCGGCAACCGCGGCTACACCTGGCCGCACAACCTCCCAGACTTCGCCCGACCGCTCGTTGACCGCGGCCGCCTCGTTGGGGAACCGGCAGTCCGTGATGAAGACCACGTCCGGCGCCCGCAGTTCGCGGAAGCGATTGTCAAGCGGCTCCATCGTGGCGTTCACCCAGAATTCGGTGCCGAACACGTCGCGATGCGCCTCCGTGCCGTACCACTGGAGGTACTCCCGGCCCGAAATCTCATACTCCCGGATGGGGTCGAGCGGCTCAGTCGGCAGTTCGACCTTGATGCGGCCGCTCTCCTTCAGTTCATTACAGAACTGCACCGCCTGCTCCTGCGTAACCGTCTTCGACGCGCCCAGCGCGCGAGCGGCCGAGAGCTTCAGTGGGTCCGCGAAGGCCGCGCGCTCTGCGTTGATGTCGTTCTCCTCACACCACTCCAGGGCAAGCTGGGCGACAGTGTCCTTCCCCGAGCCAGCTTTCCCCGTTAGTCCGATGATTTTCACAGTCCTAGCTCCTTTGCACGTTGTAGGAATAGAGTTTTCGCCTCATAGGGCGACAGGCCGCCGTCCCACTGCACACCCGGCGGCAGCGGCTCCCATTCGTCGTCGGTGGGGCCGACCGGCAATAGTGCCCGGCCTTCCACAACGAGAGCGGTGCGGTCAGCTTTCTTGATGAGGTCATGTTTGAAGGTGTCGGCGCTGTAGCCTTCCTTCAAGAACTTGGACGCAATGGCTTCGTCGGCGATGCGTCCCAACCGCTTGAAGGTGTCGCCCAGCAGCGGCTTGACCGGCGACGGTGCATCCCAGATGTACGCCTCGTGAGCATCGTGCAGCAGCGCCGCGCGGATGATGCCGTGACGATTCTCCTCGCTATCCAGGAACGCCTCCCCGGCATACGCCTCCACGATCCGGCTGACCAACACTGAATGCTCGGCTACGGAGTTGAACCGCCGAATGTGACCCGCAAACCGGCACACGTTTGAGAGAGCGTGCGCGATGTCCTCCAGGCGGATCGTCTCCGGCTTGGGGTTCTGGAAGTCATAGCGCAGCCCGGACGCCGTCTCGATGTTGCCGACAGCCTCGCTCCAAGGATCACGGCCGTCCTCGTGCGGAGACGGCGCATCGCTCCGTGGGGCAGTGGGACGCTCCCCGTGAGCGGGGCGCTCGCGCATCTCCTCCTCTTCAACCTGCCGTTCAGCAGCTAGCCGCTGAGCGACGGCTGCCTGGTCTCCTGCACTCATTTGCGCCTCCCCTTCTTTTTGGCCCGCCGATTCGCGCGACGCGCGATCTTCGCTGCCTTGTTCTTGCGCCGCCGGATGCCTTTGCGCTTCCCGTGGCCGGGAGTCCGGTACCGCTTGCGTTTCCGCAGCCCACCCGGAATCCACTCCTTCCAGAACTCTTTCCAGAACGCGATCTGCGCGGCCGCTTCCTCCGTGGCTTTCTGAATCTCCGCCTTGAAGTCGTCAGTCAGGTTTTTCGGTTCCTTCGTACGGTCGTCATCCATTAGAAGTCAAGCTCCTCTCCTTTGTCATTGTCGCCAACTTTAAGACGGTAATTGGTATTCCCTTCTTTGTTCTTCTTCACTATACGGCCCTGTTCAAGCAGCGGCCGCAGTGCCTTCTTGTCAACGCGATCCTGGGTCTCCTCAACTTCCTCGGCGATCTGCGCCTTCGTCCACCAGACCGGCGGGTCGTCGCCCGCGAGGAAGCTGAGGACTTCCTGCTGAATCTCTGAGTCAGGGATACGTTTGAGCGACCGCGTGTCGAAGTCGTACTCCATGCGAATCGGCGCGGGCGCGTGCTTTTTGCCGTACCGCTTCTTGGCCCACTTCAACTCCCGGTACTCATCGTTGTGTACCGGGTAGAAAACCTCCATCGCGGCGACTTTACCCTCCAGCGCGGTCGCGCCACGGCTCGCGCCCATCCAGTCGCCTTCGAGCGGCGCCTTGTTGGAGTGGTGGCTCAGCATGATCCCACACTCATACGTGTTCGCCAGCCCCACAAGCCGGTCAAGCACTTCCTCCATCGCGGAGTTGTCATTCTCGTCGCCGGACCAAATGCCACGGAACGGCTCCAGAAGCAAGATGTCGGGGGTGTTTTCGCGAAGACCGCGTTCAACGATTTCCAAGTCCTCGTCGCGGTCCACCTTCAAGCCAGTGTACCCACCGTCACCCCACACCATCAGGTTTTCTTTCGCCAACGCTTTTTTCTCCTCGTCAATGGCGATGTGCTCGTATAGCTTTTCCATGTTTTCGCGCATGTAGTAGCCGCTTCCCTCGTTCTCGATCAGCAGCAGCCGGAGCGGCGCGTCGGGCGCCTGCACGTCGGGAAGGTCATCGAACAGCGGCAGCCCGGCCGCCCACCGCATCATGCGGTTCGTGAGGAGCGTGGTCTTGCCGCGGCCAGCGCGGGCGATGGTCGCCGTGATTTCGCCGCGTACGACCTGACAGTCCGAGACGAGGCTCGGCGGCTCCTTCAGGTCCATCGCGAAATACTCCTCAAGCGTGTGGACGGGCGGCGGCGGGTCAACCTCCTCCACGGGCGCCGACAGCTTGATGGTCGCATTGACGCGCGAGAACGCCTCCTTGCGGTCATCGACGTTCAGGCCCGCAAAGTAATCCGCTGCTTGCTTCTCGAAGTCTTTATCCACCGATTTTCCTAATCAGCATCGGGTTGGAGCGGAGTACCCTCGGCGCCCGCTGACGCTTGATCTGCGCCGAATCATAGTGCAGGCGGCTGCCTTTCATCACGACGACGTGCGTGATGGGCTTGGGGTAGACGAAGCTATCCACGGTCGCCAGCCAAAACTCGCCGGTGGCTTCCGCATCCTCACGCGTCATGCGGTCGATGCGGAACCCACGTTCCTGGAGCAACTTATCCCATTCAGCCCACCAGTTGATTCCCATATCAGCCGGGTCGAAGAAGCGCAGGCGCCGCCAGTGAATCCCAGTAGCGCACGACACCGCCAGCCGCATACATTCACGGCTCCCCGGCGGCTGAGTATGTTTAGGAATCCAGCCTGGCTCAGGCATTCGCGATCTTGCAGTCGGGGGAGACATAGGGCGACATGAGTGGGTCGTCGCAGCCGGTGCTGGTGAAGCCGCCCTCGTAGGCGTTGTTCACGAAGCGCCTGACTTCGCGTTGTGGGATCGGATTGGTGCCCGCCTGGTTGACGGCTTCAACGAACTGCTCCGCCTCGTCCTGGCTGTAGTGCTTGCAGTTCGCGTACATTTTCGCCAGGTTGAAGAGGACAGTCGCGCGGTGCCCCTCCGTCACGGGGTTGTCGGCGCGGTGTTCGAAGATGTAATTGGCGCAGACGTGGAGGCTGTTGCGCTCACCGAACTCGCCCGAGCGGACTTCACTGCGAGGCTTGCCGCCGAGTGCCCGGCCGCGGCGGCGCCACAGGTCGGCCGACGTGCGCGACTTCAGCGCTTCCAGCATCCAGCCGCGGGGGTCGTCCTCGACAATCGGGCGCGGGCTACCGTCTTCCTCCTTGGAGTCCGGCAGCCACGAGACGATGGGCCGGTTGTCGCCGTGCCAGGGGATCGAGATGTAGTTGCCGACCATCCCATCGCGGAGGCCATCCTGCTTGGGGAAAATCTCCAGGTCCGGGCGGCCGCAGGCGACGATGACGCCCCGCAGCACGGCGCGAGCGTAGTACGCCTCCAGCGGTTCATCGAAGAAGACGAAGACGTGGTAGTTGCCCGACCGCGAGCGCTCGATCCACGGCACGGCGTCCGGCATGGTGTCGGCGACCTCCAGAGCGAGCGCGAAGTTCGGCTCGTCAATGTCGATGGCCGCGAAGGTCACAGTGTCGTCGTCGCGGACGAGGTACACGCCCAGGTCAGCCTCGTCTTTCCCGGCGACGTGGTCCTCAAACAGCATGTCCCAGTACGCAGACGGCCAATCGCCGTTCGGGCAGCGCTCGACCCGGCCCTTGTTGATGCCGTAGATGTCGCGGCGGCCGTCGAATAGCCGCCGCAGAAGCTCTGCGCTGGACGCCTCCCTCACCGCGGCTGGCTCCCCACCATGAAGCGAGACTGCTCCTCGGGAATCGTCTCCTCCCGTTCGCGGCCGTGGCGCGGCTCGGTGGCGCCGCCGGTCAGCACGCGGCCGGTCCAGCGACCCTCGCGACGCCCGCAGCGACCGCATTGGAACTCGCTGGTGCCGTCGTAGTGCTCGGGGTGGTCCAGCGGGTACTCGACGGCGAACGCCGTCACGGCCTGGTCGCAGCGCTTGCAGAAGCCCTCAGCCAGACACTTCGTCAGCCGGTCGGCCGTCTCGCCAAGCTGCGCTGCGGGCGACTTCACCCGATCCACCATTCCTGCGGCGCCCTTCATGAAATCCTCCTCAGTTCGTTTTCCTCGTCGTCCCCGTTCTGCATGAGCGCGTAGCGAATCCATTCCCCCTCCAGCTTCACGTCTGCGTAGCAGTCAAGCTCGGAGAAGGAGCAGATGATTTCTAGGGCGTCGTCGCCGTGCTCAGCGCGCACCAGAGCTTCGGCCGACGCCTTCGACTCGTGAAGCTGCTTTTCAAAATTCGACCTCACCCGCCGACCGCCACGCCGATGATGATGCCGAGGACGAGCCACACAAACCGGGCGAACCAGAGGTCGCCTGCCGTGATGTTGTTGTAGTCGATGTTCATGCGTTCGCCTTTCTCGCGCGGCGGATGGCCTGCTCCAGTTCGATTTCCTGCGCAAAGTCGCCCTCTGGGTACTCCTGGCAACTCAGGAGTATCCGGAGGGACTCGTCGCTGAAGCCAGCGCTAAGCACCGATGCCCTCCAGGATGGCCTGGTAAGCATCCACGTTCCAGCGCGCGTCGGCGTAGGCGTTGTGGATGTCGTCGTTGACGACGCCGTGCGCCTCCATGCGATCAGCGATGGCCTTGCCGGAGAGGACGTTCTTCGCACCCCACGCCCCAGCCGCGTAGCTCCCCAGGTCGATGAAGCGGTGCTTCCAGGTTTTCGCGTGACCGTACTTGTTGAACAGCGCCTCCATGAAGGCAGCATCGAAGTGTGGGTTCAGCCCCATGATGGTGGCGCCCTCCAACTCCTTCGCCATCCGCCAACACGCCTCGGCCGCCGGGGTGACGGCTTTGTGCCCGCTTGGCTTTTCGGTCTGCTCCTCCTCGTCCTTGACGACGCCCTCTACGAGCATGTCGCGAGCGAAGCGAGGATCGCCAATCCAATCGAAGCGCGAGTAGAAACCGCCGACCTGGAGGGCCGTCGATTCGGAGACCTCTATGTCGGTTGGCTGGAACTGGAAGTACATGTGCTCGCGGCCGGAGTCCACCGGGACCAGACCGACCTCCCAGACTTCGTGGTACCCCGGAATCAGCCCGGTCGTCTCGACATCAACGCTTACGATTTTCGGCATCAGCCCTCCATTTCAGTTGAAGTTGTGGCGGTGTCCCCTCCGACGCTCCGCCATCCCGCCTGCTCGACTCGGGTTTCAGCCGCTCCCGAACAGGCTCCACCACTTTACTACTGCTGCGCGGTCAGACCCCCAGGCCCTCGTCCGCTTTCTCGGCCGCTTTCTGGCGGCGGGCCTGTTTCTCCTGGCTCTTGGCATCGGCGTCGTCCTCGCCGACCTCCTCAACCACGCCCCCGGAATCGACGGCGTTCTGGAACGCCAGCGCGATTTTCACCGCGGCCTGCCGCTGATCGTCGTTGGCGGGTCCAGCCTGCTCGGCTTTGAAGCCGTAGTAGGTGCCAGAACCGTTAGGCGTCGGGCGCCCTTCGGAGCTAACCGTGTACAGGACCGCCCACGGAGTCGGCGACATGTCGATCATCTGGAGAATCTTGTTTGCCGTAGGCGTGTCGCTGGACTTCATGCTGAGCCGCAGCGGGTAGCCCGGATTCTCCGCGAGGGTCACGACGAAGTTAATCGTCGTCTGGATCGGCGGACCCGACCCCCAGGGGTGCTCGTCGTTGTCAACGGCCGCCTTCCACTGCTCCTCGGCGTCGTCAAGCTCAACGAAGCGCTGCCCGGCATACTCCTCCGGCCAGTTCTGTGGCGCAATATCACCGCGGGCGGTGTACGCCTTGCCTCCACCCTTGGGCGCATAGAAACGCCCGTAGTAGAAGTCGCTGATGACGAGGGTCACGGACTCCCCGTACTCCTCCCCGGTCAGCGAGTTGACCAGCGTTCCCTGCTTGACGCCCTCGGACGCCTCCTTGCTCAGGCCGTTCACGACCTTGATGGCAGGTAGCTGGAGTTTGGTGCGATCAACCTGACCCTTGACGCGGGCCGCCGCAGCAGCCTCCGCCTCGGCGGACACCGCAAGGGCGCCTCCGGGCTGGGCCTGCTCTATCTCGGTCGATGACTCAGTCACTTTACCTCCTGTTCGTTGTTCATAACCAGTGTAGAAGGGATGTCAAATACTACTTGCGTTTCGTCACTTTGACGAATTTGGTTACGCGCGGCTCGACGCCCGGCGGAAGCTCCTGACCATTCTCCAGCGCTTCACGAACCAGCGCGTTCAACGGTTTCTTGCGGACCTTCCCCTCCACGTAGCCGACTTTCATGCCGTTTTCCTCGAAATACCGAATCGCCGCAGCCTCATCGAAAACAGAAGAGTTGACCTTCTGTTCGCGGTTGAATTGTACGCGGCCGTATCCAGCGCCTAGATCGAGCGTCGTCCCCGGCATCTTGGCTTTCGCCATCACGTCATTCATCTCAGCTTCGGCGGCCTTCATGGCTTTTTCCTTTTTGACTTTGGCCTTGCGCGCGGTCTCGTATTCTTCGCGCCGGTCAATGACCCGCCGGGCCAGCGTCTCTAGAAGCTCCTCAGCCAAGATCGTCCTCCGTGATTTCGACGTTGTTGACGACCGCCGCCGGGCGGGTCAGCTTGATGAACGTCCGCAGAACAGTCGCGACGCCGATGTTGAGCGTGAAGATACCCACAAGCCAGCAGAAGAAGATCGCTAGCGGCGACCACCCGAAGTAGAGCGCGCCCAGGGCCTCCCACAGCGCGAGCAGGAAAAGCTGCATGAACGCTACGGCAACATCAAACGAACTCGTGTTCATTCCATACCTCCAGTGATCGTCTCGACAATCAGTTGCTTGGTAGCCAGTTTCGGTGCAATCTTTCCTACGTCCACCGTATCAGGTACACGAAGAATGTGGCGCTGTGGGTGGAACGTCTGGCCCTTCCGGTCCACGCGGTCAAACGCCTGTTGGTTTTCGCCCGGTACCCAGTCCTCCTCGATGAAGCCGCAGTCGGCCGCCCGGAAGAGGTCAATGCCCGTGCCGCCGGTTTTGATGGTCGCGACGATGATGGGGAACTCGCCCTCTTGGAATTCGTTGGCGAGCACCGCGCGTTCCTCCCGCTTCGTGGCGCGCGGGCCGTCTCCGCCCTGACCATAGAAGCCGCGAGCATCGACGCCGAGCTTGATGAAGCGCTCGCAGAGCAGATCAACGGTGTCAGTGAACCACGTAAACCAGACGAAGGGCTGGTCGAGACCGTTGGAGATGACGATCTGTTCGGCTTCGTCCAGCTTGGACGACACGTCCTCTCCGCCTAGAATGGCGGGAGACGTGGCGACCTGGCGCAGACGCATGGTCCGCGCGGCCGCGTTCGGGATCATCATTTTCAGCGTCTCGGGAGTCAGGTGGCCCTCGACTTCAAGCAGGTCCACCATCTCCTGCTTGGCCTCCGGGGTGATGTCGGGCGCTTGCGCAATCTCCAGCCAGAAGTCTTTTTCTGCTTCGGCGTAGATTTGCGCCTGCTTTTTGCCCATCGGAGGTTCGTAGACAATGGGTTCCAGTGGGGTGGGTATGTCCGGGTGGATTTCCCGCTTCGTCCGCCGCACCATCTTGTCTGAAAGCTCGAAGCGCAAGCCGTCCGCGTTCTTGACGCCGATGATAACGTCGCGGCCCTGATACCCCTTGTAGAACTCGGTGTAGGAGTAGTAGAAGGCCCAGTAGGACGTGTACTGCTCCGGCCGCAGCCAAGCCAGCAAGGCGTATAGCTCGCCGGGGTTGTTCATGACCGGCGTGCCGGTAGCTGCGATCTGGACAGGAGCGCGCAGGCGCTGAAGGGCTTTGCTCTGCTGGCTGTCGTGGTTCTTAGCGCGGTGCGCCTCGTCGGCGACGACGCCGTACCATTTGACTTTGTCAAGCGGGCCTTTTTTCTTCGCCGACTCGCCTGCCAGCTTCACACGTTTCTGTAGCTTCTCCCAGTTCACGAGGCACCATCCACCGTCCGGCGTGGCGGCGACCTGCTCCGCACGTTTTTTGGCGGCGTCCTTGCCGGAAGCTTCGATGATGTTGACCTTCTCGGGCGCGAAGCCCATCATCGTGCCCCACGCGTGCAGTTTGGCCTTCCACTCCGGCAGCAGCCGTTCGCGCTCGGCCTTGTCGTCGGAGAGTTGCATCAGGTGGGTCTCGTTGAGGCCGTCGCCAAGCAGCCACCGCGATAGCTCGCGCCGCCAGTGGTCGAGCACAGCGGCCGGGGCGATGTCAAGGATGCGGCCGGTGAAGGGCGTCTCGCCATTTTCGCGTAGCCATTTCTCGTAGATGACGGTGATGGACTGGAGCGTCTTGCCGCCGCCCATGTCGTCCGCGAGGATGGCCTTACCCAGAGCCGTGGTCAGCATGAACTCCACGCCCGCGCGCTGTTTCGGCGCCATCAACGGCGCCCACGGCACCAGCAACTCAGCGTCGTCGGGAATCTGCGTGACCAGTTCGGTCGCCTGCTCCTGACGCGCCGCGCGCACCCGCGCGAGGAGGCCCGGCGGCAACTCCGGCTCAACGGTGTGGACGAGTTTCAGCAGCGCCTGATCGTCGTCGGGGATTTCCCAGACCTTCCCGTGCTCGGGATGCTCCGGGTTGTAGCGCTTGCCCGACATCGCTTTGACGCGGGCAAGCTGCGCAGCAAACTCCTCTTTGGTCCCGCCAAGCTTGACGAGGAGGACTTCGTCCCCTTGGATCAGGCGTGCTGGCATAGTTAGTCGGACACGACCTGAGCGGCGATGGTGCTGAAGCGCTCCGGCAGGAAGCCAACCCCAACGTCGATCCGGTGCTGCACGACCTCCATCGCCTCAGCAATGGCCTCGGGGTCAGCGGGTCCGTCTACCGTGACTGCCCATTCGACCGTGAGAACGCCCGTCCCATAGTGATGGCGCTCCATCTGGAGTCCTCCTCCGGGACCGGGGAACGGCGGTTTGTCGTGCTCCTCGTAGACAAACTTCATCAGCTTCTCGTGAACGCCCTGATCCCAAAACGCCAGCCCGGTGAACGCCACGGAAACCTGCACCTTCACTTTCGGCGGCTGCCACTCAGCAATGCAGTAGCGACGCGTCCGGCGCGTGATGCGGTACTCGTGCTCCTCAACAGGCCCAGCCGCGGCCGCAGAGAAGTCGCCTTCGAACTCCAGGGCCGCGAAGGCAGGCAGCCGCTTCAACTCCGCCACGCGATACGTGGTGTGTGGATTCTTGATGGCTTCCGAGCGCCCGTGCGCCGGGCCGCCGATGAAGTGAACGATCACTGTGGAGTTTCCCCCTCCTCTTCGAATTTTTGCCGTTGCTGCACAACAGCATCGCGAGCCGATTGCGCCGCTAGATCAGCAGCCATCTCAGCAACAGCCCCGCCGTCAAGCGCATCCCGAATTAGCTCCTCGGAAACAGGAAGGTGAATAGTCAAGACTGGGCCTTCCTGTTTGAAGAACGTAAACGTCGGCATCAGTCAAGCTCCCCGTACTTCGCTTCGTAGCGAGCAACTTTGTCGAGGGCGGCGTCCCGTTCCGTGGAAAGCTGGAGTTTATCCTGGCTGAGTTGCCGGATCATGTCCATCGCTTTCGACGGCGTCGGCGGCTCCGTCAACTCCTCGGCCTCCTCAACCGTGCCATCGCGCTTATCGCTGTCCTTGAAGCCCTCATCGGCCTGCCGGATGGCGGCCATGTGCTCCGCGCCAAGCGGCCCATCGACCTCCTCGCCCAGCGGCGGCTTCGTCTCAGACTCGACTACAGCGCCAGTCCCGCCACCAGACGACATCCGGCGGCGGGCCTCAGCGGGGGACTCCCCTAAAGAGGAAACCCGGCGAGCGTTACTCCGTTGACCGGGCATCCTCAACAACCTCTCCGTCTACTTCCTCTTCTTCTGCGATGACATCGACCTCAACGAGTTTGCCTGAGATGAACACGCAAAGCTCAGGAGACAGATTGGCCTCGACAACAGCGCCGCCGGTCGCGGACTGGAGCCGAATGACCCGGCTGCCGTCCTCGGCGGGCGGCGAGACTTCGGCCGCACCAACGAGGTAGCGGTTCGTAACCGAGAAGACGCTGGGGACTTCTTTCGGCTCCTCCACGGCGGCCTCGTCCGGCACAACCTCGGCGTCCACGACCTCCTCCTGGATAGCTCCGTCAGCCGTCATCAGCGGTTCACCGTGATCTGGTCAACGCTCTCAGCGACGTAGATCGTGCGGCCGGAGTCAGTGATAACGGTGTCCTCGAAGTCGAGACCAAGTATCTCTCCCAGCAGCGCTTCAACATCCTCAGCAGCGATGTTGTCGGCCTCGTCAACGACAGGCAGAGTCAGGAGCTTCGCCATCAGGCTGCTACTCCCTCGTCACCCAAGCGACCAAGCAGCTTGGGTTCGCCGAGAACAGCGAACTCGACTTTGCGTTTGTTGCGAATCCACGCCTTCAACCGCGCCGCTAGAGCGATTGATTCCTTCACGCCGTCGAAGCTAGGCGACCAGAATGCGGAGACCTTCTCGGTGTATTCCTTGCCGTCCTGCGCCTGAAGAGTTACCTCCCAGACGAACGGCTGCCGCTTGAACGTCATCCGTTCACCACCAGCACGACGAAGTTGGCCGGGCGGCGGATGGTCTCCCCGTTGACAACTGCCTCGTCAACATCATGGAAAACATCGACCGTGCGTCCGTCTACCTCTTGGGAAACAACAGCAACGATCATGGTTTACTCCTTCCCCTCGAATGCCATACCCCACGGGGTCAGCAGTTTGTTTTTCACGTAAGGCAGGAAGCTCAGTTGGAACAGCCCATCCTCCCAGACCTGACACCAGCCCATACCGGGCGTCCAGTCGGGGTCCGGCTCATAGCCGAGACCGTCCGGTTTAATCTCGCAGAGCGTTCCACAGGACATCGCGACGCGGATGTCCAGCGGATCGTGCTTCGTCCGGTAGACCAGCGAGCCGCGGTGGTCGTGGCCGTGGACCTGCGAGCGGCCGTGCTTCTCCAGCAGTTTGCGCTCGGAGTTGTTGCCGGTCAGGTAGCCGTGGCGAGCGGATAGCTCGGGCGTGATGCCGTACTGCGCGAGTTTCCAGTCCTCGTCCACCAACTCGATGCCCAACTCGTCCAGCCGCCAAAGCTGACGGAAGCCAATGCTCGGCAGCGGCTCGTCCAAGTCCTCCGGCAGGCGGCCGGGGCGGACGCCTTCGAACTCGGGCGCCATGTCCTGGGCGTAGTAGAGGACGCGGTCATCGTGGTTGCCCGGCAGAAAGACGATGCTTGCCTCCGGCACGGCTTCGCGGACCCGACGGAAATTCTTCACGACGGCGTCGTTCGTCTCGTTGAGCAACGCGCTGAAGCGCCGATGCGTCCGGTGCTTGGAGAGCATTGAGTTGTCTGCTACGTCGCCCAAGAAGATGACCTGTTCCGGTTCCTCCGCCGCCAGGAGGTCGCAGACCGCCCGCAACGCCCGCTCGTCGTGGAACGGCGCGTGGAGGTCGGGGATCAAGGCAACTTGCCGCGGCGCGAACTCTTCGATCTGGCCGTACTCCCACGGCTCGAAGTCGCCGAGGTCCGGGATGACGAGAAGACCCTCGCGCCGGGTTGCGTTGACCCGAAGCTGGAACTGCGGTTCCTCCGGCTTGCCCCAGCGGCTAGCCCGGATCGACGTGACGATCCAGTCATCGGCGTCAAGGCCGTGCTTTTCCAGTAGCTGCTCAGGCGTGAGCGTGCTCGCATCCGCGACGAGGTCAGACGCGATGGAGGCGTCCGTGCCGTCAGTCGTGATGCCCGCTGGCTCAGGCCCACCAGCCTGCCCGGAATTCTCGATACCCTCGGCGCGCAGCCATTCACAAAGCGTTGACTGACCGATGGGAAGCTGGTCAGCGACGGTGCGCTGGGTGGCGCCTGGCTCGGCGAGCAACTGCTGCGCCCGCTCGATGATGGCGCGCTTCTCAGCGGCCGAAATCTGACTCAAAACAGTATCCTCCTCGATTGACGATCATGGCTCGCAACCAGCGTAGCAGGCCGGTCAAGGTCCGATCAATAGCTTGATGCCGTAGTTTTGGCCACGCTTGACGAAGGCGAACCGACCCTGTATACGCTGCGGTTTACAGCCAAGCTCGATCACGGTCTTCAGGTCCGAGAGGAACATGGCAACCTCCCAAGTTGGATCATCATCCTTGGCGTAGATCGCGTGCGCTGCTGAGCGGCCGCGCTGGAAGCCCTTAAAGATCAGCGTTGCGCGGAACGGCTCGTTGTCCTTCCACACGACGGCGTCGGCGTTGGGCGCAAAGGGCACCGGGTTGCCATGCTGATCGAATGGGATTTTGCCTTCGTATGCCACATGGTCTCCTTTCGTTAATCCCGCGGGCGGGACTCGAACCCGCACGGCCAACGACACCTTCTAATCAGCGTCGTCGGCTCTCTACCAGTTGAGTTACCGCGGGGCGAGCCGGGCCGCGCGTTGACTAGTTGACCACCTGGCTCACAACCAGTCTCCCACCCCTGTCAAGCGCCCACAACCCTGGGACGTTGTATGGGGCGGGTACAACGGCGTGGGGTTGTGGGTATCAGCCATATGCTTATATATCGGGAAGTATCAGCTATACGCTTATACCTGAAGAGGGCCAAAGCCCAACGACCTCGGAATTATGTTTAGGATTGGCAGATAACGCCGGAATCCCTGTTGCAGAGCCAAATTTTTATGGCGAAGCCGAATCGTAGAGGGCCAAAGCCTTAAACCGGCTCTGAGTTTCCTTCCGCCACAGTCGCCCAAAAGCCCTGCAAATAGCCACTATTTGACAAATGGAATTTGAACGTGTACGCTCGACGCCTCGCGACCCCGAAGGGGGTAGCAGCGGCGTCGGGCCACGTCACCGGAGACGGCCGCTGGAGGACTTGACACAGGTGTCATACTGGTTATGAAGACGCACGGCCGCGGCCTATGGCGCGCGGTTCATCGTGTCGGTAACGTCAAAGAGAGGAGCGAAATGACCTCGTAGAGCCAAATCAGAGTTGCTGGGCCACTTCAACGAAAGCCTGCGCTCCCCACACCAGATCGGCAGCCTTCTTGCCGTCCTCAGTCTCCAGCCACGCCTTCACGGCGTCGTCGGCGTCCGGGTCAATGCCCGCGGCGCGGAGTTGGACGAAGGTCTTGGTGGATAGCTCCGCCACTACCGCCGCAAGAGACTGGACCTGCTGGATCGCGAGTTCTGCGACCTCGGCGGGTTCGCCTTCGATGCTGGCTGGGTCGGTGTAGGTAAATTGACGTGCGGCCATTCGGACTATTCTACGCTACGATGTCCTATATGGCAAGCCCACTTTTGACCGCCGCGCATGAATGAAGTCACTGTCCCCCTCCCAGGTCGGACGCGTGATCCTCTTCGTCGTGGCGCTTGGGATTCTCTTCTACGAGTTCGTCATCGGACCAAAACACGGCCAGAAGCCGGACGGGACCATCGTCCTGGCGGCAATCATCCTGGCAGCCACGACCATCTCACTGAAGCTGGATTTGAAATAATGATCTGGCTTGCCGTTCATCTTCCGCGGACCTGCCTTGTGTGGTTCATCGGCGTGCAGTTGCTACTCTTCTCGATGATGGCTAAAGGAGGCTCATGAGCGACGCGTTGAACAAAGAGGAGACTCAGGAGCTTATCGACGCGAACCCGCATCTCGGCGTTATCGACCGGCACGCGGAGTCGGTGAGCAAGGCGAAGCTCGTGCTCATCATCCTGTGCATCATCGCCATCATCGCTAGCTTCATCTGGACGCGGCTTGAAGTTGGAGACACGAACAGCCGGATCACGAAGGTCGAATCCCCATGCCTGCGCTACGGCTCGCAGTCAAAACAGTGCCACGAATCCTTCCAGGCGGCCATCGACTCCATCACGGACTATCAGCTTTGCGTCCTGCTTTCGAAGCGGCCGGATTTGACCGGCGTCGCCACGCGGGACTGCTTGCGGATAGCTCGTAACCAGCACGACCGCGGGACCGACGTTATTGGCCAGTCAGACGTTTCGCCAAAGCAGCGTTCACGCGGTTCACAGTCTCCAGCACCGCAGGGGAAGCTTCAGCCGGAGGGGAATAGTGCGCCGCCAGGAGGCGGAGGGTCAGGGAAATCCGGCTCGGATCATCCTGACGGGAGTCCAGGTCAACCGCAAAATCCAGCGTCCCCGGTACAGCCAGGTAGCCCATCGACTCCAGCCCCGGCTCCATCGTCCCCAGAGACTTCCCGCCCGAATCCACCAGCAGGGTCGGCAAATCCACCGTCACCTTCTGAGCCTGAATCGTCGCCATCAAAACCTCCTATCGTGGGTGTGGAAGCGCCGGGACTCCCGGTACAAGCCTGCGTACCGGGAGTCATCAGCGTGAACTGCTCTTAACCAGGGAACCGGCGGCCGCGGACCTTCCGCACCGACTGGCCCTGGCTGGCCGCATACAACGCGACGCCGAGAGTGAACAGCGTCACCAGGATGATGTAGGCGGAGTACAGAATCGCCGCGATCCAGAGGATCGTGTCAACGCCGGATGGCAGGTTCGTCACCGCCTCCAGCACGTAGACGGCTCCACACGTCAGCCCGACCCGGAAGAGAACTCCCAGGAGCAGGACGACGATGAAGCCGATGCCGACCGCGAGCATCAGGTCTTGACGGCCTTCTCGACGCCGGTCACGACCTCGGGGATCGTCAACTCGGACACGCGCGCCAGCAGGCGAACGAGTTTCTGACCGTCGAAGCGGTCGCCGTCGTTGAGGACGCCGAAGATCGCGCTCTTGGCGCGCGGCTTCGCGGCGATGATGTCCTGTAGCGCGAACGGAATCCCGAACTCAAACCGGACTGCCTTGTCGCCCTGCTTCAGGACTTTGCTGTAGCGCTTCGGCGCATCAGCGATGTTCTTGATAACCAAAACGGGACGTGCCACGTTGGATTACCTCCTTTGTTGGGAATGGATAGCTCATGAACAGCTTACTAGGTTGGCGATGATTTGTCTACGCCCTCCCGTAAATCGGCTGCCTCGATTTGCGCCTGTCTGCGTAAGCGTGCCTCCTCCTTTAGAGTTTCCTTGGCCCGCTCCTCAGACATCGCGTCAACCTCGGCGTCGTAGTTCTCCCAGCCCAGATTGCCAGTCTCGACTGGGTCTTCGCGGGCGCCCTCCATGCTTTCGTCAAACTGGAGTAGCGCCGTACCCTCTAGCGGCCGGTGGCCGCCGAAGCTTTCGTCCCATCGGTCAGCTACCCGCTTTACCTTTTCGCGGATCGTTGCCGTGGGGATGCCTTGCCGTTCAGCGCACTGGATCAGCGTGCTGAGTGCAAGGCCGAAGACGACGCCGGGCTTTTCCTCGGCGCCGCCTATTGGGTCTACGCGTCCGCGCACTTCAGTCAGCGCCTTGAAGCACGCTTCGCGAGAGCGGCGAATATAGCCGCTCCGCAAAGCGCCATACAAGTCGTGACCGTAGTGCGCGTCGCTCATGCCTTCGCCTCCTTGATGGCCCGCTCGATTGCCTCGCGGCCGACCTCGTCTTCTAGGACGCGCTTAGTTTCGTACCCGTTGGTCGCGCCTGCGCGCTTCACAAGCCACGCAGGTAGTTCGACTTTGGCCTCGATGATTTTGTCTTTAGCCATCAGCCGAATCTCGCGGTAAAGGTTGGTTGTACCGGCTCGACAGTGAACGTCAACGCCTGAAGGTGCGGCCCTGATTGTCCGCGGCCCACTACCTGCACCATGTACTTGCCGGGATGCTGGGCGAAGTGCTCCGCAAAGTGGTCGGCTGCCAGGTACAAGCTGGAATCAGCGGGCACACGATCATCGTGCAGCCAACGTACGAATTCGTAGGTATCCTCGCCCGGCGTCGCCGTGCTCCAGATACCAAAGGTCGCCATCGGGCGTCCGCGCGGCGGCATCAGCCCCGACTCCAGACGAGCAGCCAGGCTACGTCAGCGATCCAGTTGCCGTCCCATAGCTCACGGGCGATCTTCTGCGCGGCATTCTGCGCCTCGTCCATTTTGGGCGGAAGACCAACGGATAGCTCATGAGGCATGAATTTTTGAACGGCGTATTCGCCAGCGCTTATCTTTGGCTTGGTTAGAACCAGCGCCCAGGTCGGAATGTCGTCAAGCCAGTCGTGCTCACCGAAGCTGATTACCTCCAGGCCCTCTACATCCTCGATGAGCTTTTCGACTTGCTCCTCGTCTACGTCCTCGGGGATTACGACTCCATAGCGAACTTCAGCGCTCGTGTAGATTCCCATTTCAGTTCCCTTCCGCTCTACTCTGGCCGATGATGAAGATGACCAGAGCGATTAGCAGTTGCCAGCCTATACCGATGCCCTCCGTGTAGGCCCACGTCAATCCGGCCAGGTAACAGAGGGAACAGCCCTGCCAGTTCTTGCCGAACCAACCCCCCCCCTCATTCTGCGGCCTCCAGAATGCGGGCTTCCTGCCGCTTGATCTTCGCGTCGATTTTCTTCAGCCGCGCCTCCAGCGCTTCACGCGCATCCTTCAGGCGCTGCAAGCCGATTTCCAACCACGCTTTGGTTTTCTTGCGGTCGCGGCGGCGTTTGTCCTTGATCTTCGGCATCAGGCCACCGCCTTCCGCAATCCAGCGAGGATGGCTTTGCGGCCGCGCTTGTCGTTGACTTCTGGGATGCACTTGCCACCTAGTGCTTCGGTGAGTTGTGACCGCGCCCGCACACAGGCAACCCGGTCGCCAGCGAAGTGCTCAATGCCACCCAAAGCGCAGAACGCAACGCCCCCGTTGGCAGTCTTACGCTCCCGGCGTTTCATGTCCCGCGTCCAGTTCGACGGCGATTCTTCGAACAGCGCCAGAACAGCGCGCAGAACGCCTTTGCCAGTGCTGTAGCGTTTGCTGATGTCAACCTTCGTTTCTTTCTTGGCTGCCTTCGCCATGCTCAGACCTCCTCTTTCTCGATTGGGTAAACGTAGTCCTCATTGTCCGGCAGTTCGATGTCCTCGGTCACGAAGCCTGCCAGCGAGAACCGCCGAATGGCTTGCCGGGCGTGATCGAAGCCGAGTACGCTTTCGCCATCCTCGGATAGCTCGTAAGGCGAGACCGTCCGAATCTGCGGCGCAGGGCGGCTCTGGGTTTTGAACCAGAACCGGATGACCCGCTCGCGCTCAATGGCGGCCGTGATTATGTCAGCTAGCGTGGTCATTCTGCTTCCTCCCGAACCCGCTCCGCTTCTGCCTCAGTGCGAAGCCGTCCAGCGCAGACGCCTTTATGCATCGCGTCCATAACGGCGGCCTCAGTTGAACCGCCCGGACACGCGCCGTCGCGAGCACGCCCGCGCATGTCCTCTAGCGCTGCCTCGATATATGCAGCGCCAAGTTCAAGCGCCTCGCGGCGGCTTGCACGCGCCTGTGGAGTGTGATTCTTGCCGATGCTCATGCGACTTCGAACTCCGTGGTCTTGTCCACCACAACCTGCATGGTGACGCTCTTGCGCCGCGCCCGACGTACGCCGTAGGTGTAGCCGCTCCAGCGCCACGAGCGGCCAAGCACCGTTCCGAAGCAGCCCTCATAGAGGCCCGCGTTCACGCAGACCCGGTCGCCAGCACGCAGCTTGCGGCAGCCGTCGATTTTCGGCTCTTGGCTCGGGAAGAAGTGATACGTGAGCACCCGCTCGCGCCCAGGCCAGCGGCCGCTGCGAAGCGGACCTGGCCCAGCCATGTCGGCGTCAAGCTCGACGCGGACGTACTGCGGCTTGCAAGGCAGGCGGGTGTCCCGGCCGATCAAAGCACAACCTCCAGAGCAGGCTCAGGAACGCGAACGGTGAAGTGCGTCAGCGTCTTGGTCCCCAGCAGCCCAAGCTGCGAGACTGCGATGTAGTTGCCCGGTTCCAGTCCCAGCTTGGGAATGGCCTGCTCGATCTGCGTCTCCAAGCTGACTTCAGTGTTGATGGCCTGCGAGCAGTACCCAATCACGTCGCCGCCGTCTGCGGGGTAGACTCCAACAAAGCGAGTCTGTGGGGTGTCATTCATTTCTGTTGCCTCCTTTGTTCGTTACGTTTGTCAGCAGCCATTTCGGCGCGTTCCTCGCCTGCGAAAGTTAGCGGCTCGCCCTCCGGCGCTAAAGGGTCGTCTATGGTGTAGGCGCCCTCGATGCGTGGGTGTGGGATAGCTCGTGCTCTCTTACGTTTTCGTAACCACCTTAGCATGGAAATCTGAGTTTATGTGTGACGTTCATCACACAGTTCGTAGGTTTCACCGTCTTCGCTCAGCCGGTACATTGCCTCCGGGCGGAGGCGAAAGTGCCAGTAGCGGCCAGGGAAGCGCCCGACGCGGTCGCGACGAAGATTGCGCATTTGTGGCGGTTTGAACCAAATCTTGGTTCCCTCAATCCGCGTGACGCGGACGAATCCGATCCAGCGCGCGGTGTCCTCTGGATCACAGTCGCGTTTGGCTTCGCAAAGCACGTACTTCTCGGGCGGTGGATAGCTCGTGTGGAGTTCCACCCACATGTGCCGCGCGGCCTCGGCTTGTATCGGGTAGTTCCTGGCCGTGTAGGGATCGTCAGACATTGACTCGCCCCGTGTAGCAGTCCTCCGCCCAGCAGACGTGAATGTCCTCGCGAGCGTCCAGGTAGCCCAGCAGTTTGAGGCACGAATCGGCGAAGCGCGGCGGAGACAGTTCGGCGCCCCAGACCAGCGTGCCGGTCGTGATTATCTGAGTGGAGTGGCTGGCTTCGCGGACCTGCTTCGCCAGCGAGGCGAACAGCTTGGTCTTCGGCCGTACAGGCGGTTCGATGACCAGCACGTCGGCTTCGCTGATCTGCCGGAACAGCGCGAACTGCGCGCGGAGGTCGCCGCGACTGGCCTGCCAGGCGCTGGCCGCCGTGACGCGATGCGCGGCGAAGCCAGCTTGGCAGAGTTCGGTGTGCCAGTGCAGCCGCACGGCAGGCGGGCAGAGCACGAGGACTTGGCGGTCCCACATGTCCGCGTCAACGAGCGCCTTGGCAAGTAGCCGCTGGCGGCCGAGTCCGGTCTGCCGCGCCAGGAAGGCGAGGTTGTCGCCGCTGGCGACGGTCGGCGTCAGGCGGTCGTGACGGCGCAGGACTTTCTCCCACTCCGCCCACCACACGCCCAGGTTGGCTTCGCTGATCTGCCGCCATTCGGCGGGAGTGCGCTGTCCGGGCGGCGGGGTCATCTGCCGTACACCGATTCGTTAGTCAGGAAGCCTTCCTCAGTTAGCTTATCCTGAGCATTCGTCAACTGTGCTTTCGTATCAGCGAGTCGTTTTTCAGCCTTGTCTAACTCAGTTTCGGCATCCTTCACACGCTGTTTGCAATCGAGCACATACCCCGTCTCTGCATCGTGACGTTTAAGTGCATCAAGCAATTCCTCTAGAGCCGTACGAACGTTCTGTGAGTTCATCCAGCGCATTCCCTCATTTGCCATCTAGCTCGCCCGCCTCTCCGCTTGGATTGCAACCCAGCAGTCATCGTGAACGCGGCCCTTAAACCACGGCTCGCCCTCGCCCACCGGGATAGCTCTCCCCCGGTAGTCACGCGGCCAGTGCGGCGCGCACTCTATCTCGGGGTCAGCGTGCAGGCATCCGCGCCAGTTGCAGAATAGGACTTCGCCGGGCTTCCCCATGTAGCGCCGCGCGTGGCGCACGAGTTGAATGGCCTCGCCGACTTCCCAGTCGAACCGACCGCCCTCAGCTTTGCGCAGCGCGCCCAGCGTCTCCAGCAGCGCATCCTGCTCGCGCAGGCAGCGGCGGTAGAGATGATGCACCGGGGACGGCGACTCGTGGGGGTTGTTCCACGGCAGCCGCACAGCGTCATCCCAGGTCCGGGGCAGGACGTGAACGTGTATGTGCTTCACCGTCTGCGATGCGGCCTCGCCGCGCGACGTGATTAGGTTCGCGTCCTCGATGCCGTGGGCTTGCGCGAATTCGGCGGCGCCCCGGAAGACCTCAGCCGTGACGGCGGGGTCGTCCGCGAAATCCTCAGCGTGGGCGCGTGGGATGACGAGCAAGTGGCCGGGGGTGACTTGGCGCAGGGGTTCGACCACGTACACGGCGGAGGTCTCCCACAGGATCGTGTTCGGCCCGGCGTAGTCGCAGAAAACGCAGTTCTCAGTCACGGGGTATCTCCCTTCGTCCACAGTCGCCATACGTGCAGCAGCCTTTCGGGCAGTGGTCGAACTCCGCTTTGCGTACATGAACCACGCCGATGGCAGGGTTGCTCGCGAGCGCGGCGACGTGTGCCTCCAACGGCATCTCCGTTGAAATGTTGTTCTCCTCGATGTAGGCGTGCGCGATGAAGTCAATTCGTTTCACGCTCATGAGCATTCCCTCCTTTCACGGGGCGGGGCGCCGTATTGCGCCCCGCCATTCGGTTTGGTTACGGCCGGTCGAAGTCAGGTATCAACGCCTCGGGCTTGACGATGACCCGATATTGCGTGGTGCTGACGCCGATGGGATGTAGCTGTTCGACCCAGTAGCTGACGTTGTCGCTCAGGCCCGCGATGTTCTTGACGAACTTCGCATCCGGGGTGCCGACGCCGGAGGTCGCGCACAGAACCTCTAGCTGAATGCGCTGATCCTCGATGTTGCACGGTCCCTCGACTTCCAGGATGACTTTGTCCGTGATGCCGTTGTAGACGGTGACGCGACGGTCAACTTCAAACTGTTCGGCCGCCGTCGCGAGGTTCTTGCCTGCGACCTCGGAGTCGGTGTCGGTTGCGCCGCAAGCTGCCATGCCAAGGCAAAGCATCAGGACGGCGAGAATGAGTGCAACGGGCTTCAGGTGTTTCATGTGTTGGGTTCCTCCTAGTGGTTGGGTTGTGTAGTAAGTGCGCGGTACGCCTCAGCTTGCCGGGCGGCCCGGTAGTTGCGGCGTGCCATGTCCAGCGCCCGCTTGAAGGCAAGCTCGATGCCCTTGCGGCGGTCGAAGCGGTCGTCAGGGTGACAGGTCGCGTCGGCGAAGATCGCGCTGGACGGGCGGGGCTTCCCGCAGTTGGGTTCCCAGTCGCCTTCCAGGTCGATCCACACACGCGTCGCATGTTGCTCGCGGTCGCGGGGACCGTCCAGCTTCAACGGCGTGTCGGCCGCCAGCGGGACGCGATACACCGTATGTTCAACGGTGATAGTCGCCTTCGGGAAAAGCTCGTGTAGGCGCTGCACGGCGTTGGGGTGAACGGCGCTGGGGTGAACGGCGCGGCCGAGCACCTTGCGGCTGCGCTGGTAGGCGTTCACTTCCTGCGCGTGCCGCGCGTTGATGGCATCGTGCCGATCTTGGGCGGGACTCGTGACGCTCATACGCAGACCCTCCGGCGCGGGTGCTCGGCGTCCGCGCGTTCAGTCAGCGCGACGCGTTCGATGGGCGCGGAGGTCCGCATAAGGTCGCGGAGCACATCCTCGTGAATCTCGCGCACGGCGCCCGGGTTGACGCGGATTTCCTCCGGGTCGATCCCAACGGCGTCCGGCGAGTTAATAAGTTTCGTAGTCATAAGTGGATAGCTCCTTTCGTAGTTAGTGTATCACAGGGGAGAGGGAAACCTACCCCCCCCCCCGTGACAGGGACTAGAGGGAGACTGCCTGCTCGGTCTGGTCGCCGCGCAGGACTGCGACGATCTTCACCGCGTGCTCGTAGCCCTCGTCCACGAGACCGGCCTGCACGCCAACGTCCTCGACGGTGTCCTCGGTGGCGTTGACGACGGCGGTAAAGCCTTCCCCGTCATCGTTCACGCCGTAGACGGTGAACGTCTCCAACTCGGCGGCTGCTGCGATGGTGAACGCGTCAATCGTCTCTCCAGCGTTCGCCGTGTCGAAGTAATCCGACAGGGTGTTGTTCGTCCGCAGCTTGATTTCGTCGCCATAACGCTCGGCGATGTACTGCCAGACGCCGGGAGTAATCCCGCCCAGGTCGAAGACAGAGATGATCGCGCCGTCCTCGATGCGCTCGCCGAACTGCTCCAGCAGCGAACGGGGACTCCAGAAGCCCACGTTCTCGACGACGCCAGCTTTCGCTGCGCTGTCACTCGGGTTGGTAATTGCCACGGTGCTCATTGGTTGTGCTACCTCCTTTTTCGTTTGCAAACGTTCGGTAAGTCTAGTCCCCAAAGTGCTCGGGGTA
>Ga0070701_10000001_pt1 | contig 97466 bp, 168 predicted proteins | sample KBSK5102metaG_FD_65451 | JGI IMG/M metagenome (GOLD analysis project Ga0070701, IMG submission 65451) | Corn, switchgrass and miscanthus rhizosphere microbial communities from Kellogg Biological Station, Michigan, USA - KBS K5-10-2 metaG | ecosystem: Host-associated > Plants > Roots >... | reverse complement strand
GGGGGGGGGGGGGGGGGGGGGGGGGGGTCACGACGAAGATCGTACCCGACGACTCAACCTTCCTAAGGAGCGCAGTCGCGGACCAGCATCTGCCATAGCAGCTCGAAGCATTCAGCGCACACGCTGCCGTCGCTACGGTGTAGGCAGCCGTGCTCCCGTACCGCTTCGAATTCAATCTCGGTGCGAAAGGTAAACGGCCAGCGCGCGCCATCTGACTCTCGCCGCGCAGCCCTGCTCGCGCGCGCTCGCTCGGCGGCAGCGTAGTCGTAACCGACCATTACCACGGCGTCGGCTCGATGCCTTCAATGATGCCGCGTCGTTTCGCGGTTCGTCTTGATCGGCAGCGCATCATGGCGTCCTCGCTTGATGCGACAATCGTATCACAGCCGAACCCCGTTGCCGCGATCTGTCGTAAGCGCCACATTCACGGTGTACCTTCCCGTCATCAAATCCCGCGCGATTCTAGGCTCCGAATCGTCTGCGTAGCAAACCGTTAAAATTCTCTTGCCGAAAAATGACGCGACGATCGGATCATTCAAAGCGGGCGGCGAAAAAAGTGTCGCTAAGTCGGCGCCGTTCGTTCCGAGTCCGCGCGCTACATTCGCGCCAAGTACCGTCCCGCGCACGGTGAGTTGCTGATCCGTAGTCTCGACGCCGGGAAAATCGAATGTGACCGTAGCGCCGTCGCCGGTACCTACCTGCGCGAATCTCCACCACCAAGGTTTCCATGTGACGAACGGGAAGGAGAGAACGCCGCCGGTTTGCTGGATGACGTGATCGCGAAACGCTTCAGCATCCGCGCGTTTTTTGTACGACCAACCGAGCTGAAAGGTGTAGCGCGGACGGAAGAATTTGCGATCGTTTGAAGTGAAGCCTTGGCCTGTCTGGAGTTGAAAATTGGCGGGATAGGAGATCGTGAAGGAGTAGCGGTCTCCGATTGTGGTAGGGAACATCGGCTATCCGACCATCTCTTGCGGATGATGATACTACGGCAGCGCCTATCGAGGCGACCGCTCGATCTCTCGCTCGGCGATGATGTCTCTCCATCCCGGTCGAAACTCATCTAGTTCGTTGGGCGCGAAACCGCCTCTCGCGGCGATTTTTTCGGCGTCTTGTCCTCTGAAGCGTTTCGCGTATTGCTCGTACGCTTGGACGTGAATAGTCCAAGGGATGCGAATCTTTGGCTCGCCAGCTACCGTCAGAACGTTGACGAGTCGTTCGCTCATTAGTTCACCGTTCCGGCGTCGCCGACTTCGCCCCAACGCTTTGCTTTGAATGCGGCGACGTAGGCGTCAAGATCAGGGAAGGCGTTCACGTTACCGCCAACCGTCGCCGTAGCCTCGCGTAGAACGAGAGCTGAACATGCGGCGAGGAATTCGTACGCGAATTGCACCGCATCAAGCATCCCATCAGGGTCAACGGCTTCCTCGAAAGACTTGCCCGCCGTTAGCGCTGCGCCCGCATTCAGAGCCGCACCTTGCATTGCCGCGCGTGACAATTCTGCATGTAATCCTAGAAACGATTGCGCCACGGCCATTGACACCATGACGCGACGCTGGTCGCCTTCCGCGTTCATGCGCATGGAGTGCTCTTTCAGGAAGTTCTGAAGGGTGTCAGGAAGCGCCTTTTCCTGCTCGCGCTCAACTTGTTTTCGAATGCGCCTCACGAAATCACCTCATCTTCCAGCAGCGTGATGCTGCACTGCCAAAGTCCATCACCATTAGACGGCAACAGCGGGTCTTTCGGGCGCGCCGTGAACGTGATCGAGCCGCGATCCATGCGCACCTTCGGGTAGATCGCCCTGCCTACTACGCGCAGCCAAACGGGATCGGTTGCGACTCCACTGGCTGCCGTGATCGTAGCCGCTGATACGCTGACCGTTCCGAGTTCCGGCCAATAGTTGAGGACTTCCGTGATGCCGCCGAAGGGACGCGCCGCGTTCGGGCCGAGTACCGCGCCGAGCGGAACGCTGCCGAGATAGCCGGTGATCGACGGCGCTTCATAGAACGAAAACGGGACATTGGTAAACGAGGAACCGCTCCACGATGCGGACAGCAGAACGTCATGCGTCATCGTGTCCCATTCGAGGAAGGGGCATGATCGCCAGTTGCCAGCGCAGAACGTGAACGCGCCTTCGATGTCCGCGCAATCGGCGGGCGAAAGGAAATCCCATCCGAGCCGGAATCCCCACCTTCCAAGCGGACGGAGAGCGGTGCGCAAATCTCCCGTTGTTGTTTCGGGAGAGCGCAGGGTTTCGGCGAGCGGGAAGCGTTCGTACGACTGTCCACGCGTGATCGGCCACGACATGGGAGAGATGTAGCTATGCGGCACTAGTAGCCTCGATTTCCGTGCGCACAAACTGCACTTCAATGTGCGATTCTTCCGAGAAATGCTCAGCCGTGCAGTACCGGCATTTCTCGATGCGCCACGGGATATCGGTGATGTGATCTGCCGCCGCGATCACCTTGTCGGTTTCGGGGCAAATCCATCGCAGATGGACCCGCAGCATACTATCGGCAACTAGTCGAACTAGATCAAGCCTCACGATATCGAGCGGTGCACGTAGAGCCTCAGCTACTTCGGCCTCGTCAACTACGACGCCAGCAGGAACGCCACGGACGTGCGCGGTGACTTTTTCGAGAAGCGTCATCGCCACATCTCCGCGAGTTCTGAGGTAGGTAGAGCAAAACAGCGAAACATCAGCCCAACTCCGCTTTCACCTTGCGCAGCCATTCGCGCCGCTCGTTCAGACCGACGAATCCGCCGTTAATTGCTTTCGTGACCGCCTTGATGTCGTCCGAATCGGCCAACTGATTGCAACCGCTCATCCGCCATTCTGCGGCTGCTATTTCGAGCGCATAGCGCGGGTCAACGGCGAGGTCAGGATTCGCTTCTAAGTCGATTCCGATCAGCTTTCCGTAGCGGCGATAATTTGCTCTGCCGGTGATCTGAAGCAATCCCCTGCCGATGTAGCGGAAGCCGTCGCCGGGGTTGACGTTTCCGAGCCTGTTAGCGTAGACCTTGTTCGCAAGCGCTTCGTCCGCATGCGGGTTCGTGTCGGCGTCGTAGACGTACGCGGCAGCATCGGAGAACGTCTTGAACCGCGTCGGCCACACGGCCATCAAACGTTCGGCGTGCGTGTATTTAAGAGACTCGCGAAGGATGGTTAGTCCGCCGCTTTCGTGCATGCACTGAGCGGCGAAATGCGAAATGCGCAGGGCCGAGATAAGCCCGTACCTCGGCAGGACAACGGGCGCAAGATCGAATGCGGCGAGGTAAGCAGTGTTCGCGTGAGGCGCGAGTTTCAAGAGCTGGGTGCGCGTGATTGCGGTCATGACCACGCTCGCTGGTTGGTTCCGTTGAGAATAATGTTCTCTTCCTGTGCGCACACTTCTGTGAGCACCACCTTAAACACAACCCAAGCGATGTATCCGCGATTCAGAATGATATGCCAATTCGAAAGCGGATTTCTAGCCATGCGCCCGATCGCCGATCGTTGCTTGCGTTGCTGTTTGGCTCGAATGGTCATAACTTTTTGAAGCTACTGACGGCAAAGGGCCGCGTAATCGTTCGCGACCTCTTCTATGCAATCTTGAACTTTCTCAACACAACGACACCCGCCATTCGTACCCACGCCAGACGGAGTTTTGAAGTAGCAGGAGTTATCGCCGCACCCTTGGCGGAGATCACGAATTAGGAGCTTCGCGGCAGAACGGGCAAGGCGTGCGAGTTCGCTCATACTTCCCTGATTCCACGAATGATGCCGCTCGGATTTCGGCTGCCAATGATCGGCTCGCTGTCCGCTATGACTGGCGACGTGAGTTTCAGGAGTGACGCGCGGAATCTAGACTCCTCTTCAATTCGCGCGATCAGCCGCAGCATGAGGATGTCTACACCCCACGCCCTGTTGTCAGGATTTCCGAGCGCGACGGTTGTTTCGCCTTTGATGCTCTCAACCTCTTCGTCGGCGAACGGGACGACATGACAACGCACGCCGATCGCGGCTACGGTGACATGAGGTTCGGGGCACGCTTCGTCCTCACATCTGAGCTTGTCAATCATCGCTTCTGCCTCTTCGCTTTCCGTTTCGCCGCCGCTACGATCCGCCGCCTCGAATCTCGCGCGGAGATCGCATGTCGCTTCCTGCGGTCTTCGCTCGTCGCGTAGATGCGCGCGCTGTTCGCTAGGTTGCAGGTTCGGCAGTTGCCTCCGTAGCGAGGATCGTAGTCAGGCTCATGCCCTTTTCTTGCTAGGTGCGCGAGACGGCGCTTCTCGGAATCCATCAGCGAGACAGTCTACATCATTCGGGCTAGGAAAGCTAGAGTCAAAATAGTTCTTGACGTTGTTCCGAGTCGGACTTATAGTGTCAACATGAAAACCGCAACGGAGGCAACCATGAACGTGAACAGCTACGGAATGACCGAAGTTCAACGGTGTGACGTGATGGCAATCATCCTCTCTTCAGTTACGCGCGGACCGCGCAACGTCCGCCAGATCGTGACGGACGCAGTCCTTCAGGTTCGTACGCAGGATGAGCGGATCACGCGCCTTCCGTCTCCTCGCCAAATGAGTGACTTCATCAGCTACGCGAAACATGCGGCGGTGAATTCATGAGCGCCGAGTACGACTACTTCAACATCCCCGATGGCCCGATCTGCCGCGAGTGCGGAATCTTCATCAGCGATGCACCGAATGTCGAAGGCGGCAAAGCGAAGTGCATCGACGGCAACGCGGACGTGTGCGCCGACTGCTGCAAGGATGAAAACTGCGTATCCGCTCGCGACGAAGCGGCGCGGGAAGGTAACGAGTCATGAGCGATGCGACCTCGAAGGTGTTCGCTGTTTTCGAATTCGCCGAGACGGACGGTGACGCGATCGATGTTTGCTCCGGTATCGCGTATTCGGACAAGGCGTTAGCCGATTCTCACGCGAACAGGGTTTGGGGTGGGAGCGTGCGCGAGATCGAAGTCCGCACTTCTCTGCCGCCGTGGGTAGACGCGGCAGGCGAGACTGAAGCGAGCGAGCCGCTAGAGCAGCCGACTAATCCTGAATTGCTTGAAGCCTTGCGCGCGTCACTGAAGAAGCGGAGCCGGAAGTGATGCCCAGGAAAATGTATCAACTTTCCGACGAGCAGTTTCATCGCATCGCGTTGGCGGAAGATGCCCGTGTCGCGTGGCGCGAAATCGGCGACGAGCTGGGGTTCTATTGGGAGACTACGAGGCCGGTTAGCGGAAGCCGCGGTCAGTTCATGGCGGAGCCGAAACCTAAAACGAACGAACTCGCGCCGCTCTATCGTCTACGCGGCAACTTCACCGCGTTCATTTGGACAGAAGCAACGGGCGAAGGTGGGCCGGTTGAGCGGTACTGGACTCCAGCTTCGTACGGCGGCGATCCTGCCGGTTATCTCGGCGTCAATCCGGGAGGATGCGGCAACGTGCAGCGCGTTTGGGATGGCTGCGTCGTCGTGACAAACGAACAGAAACAATCGTGGGCGATGAGCCGCGAAGATTTCGAGCAGGAGTACCAGCCGCTAGATGAGGTGAGCCGTGCCGACGTTTGATATCCAGCTCGAAGAACCATGCTCCTGTTGCTGTGTCGCCGATTACGGCGGCAGAACGCGGGTCAAGTTTTGCGTTCCCGCCGACGCTGGATTCGGTTGCCTTTCTCGGCAAGGATGCGCAGTCGCTGAACATTGGAGCGGCAAAGGCAAGGACCGCCGTCACCTTTCCGATCACTGCCACGAATGCTACGGTCACGGCGCGATCCCGACTGACTTCGGGCGCGAAGTTTTGGAGTTCGTGAAGCGTCATACGGGGCGCGAGGGGTACGAGCCGCTATGAGGAACCGAGACGAACTCGCGCCGTTCGCGCAGTCGTTGAACTACTTCGTTGACGCATGCCCGAAGTGCGGATCGGATACTACGCGCACGGAATTCGGCGCAACGGAAACATTCGAGTGCGCGAGCGACGCTTGCGGCTGGAGTTTCGATCGCGACATCCCGCGCTACATCGGCGATCCGATTACGGAAGAAGAATCGTGAAACACCCACAAGCAGCTTCCGGGTGGCGACCTATTGAAATTGCCCCGCGCGACGGCACGCCAATTCTTGCCTGCCACAATTACGCGGACCGTTCGGATATCGGCGCACATCCTCGCACTGTTCGTTACGAAATCTTCCATCCGAACGCGCCGGGGAAGGGTGCGTGGCGCAACAAGTTCGGGCACAAAGAGAACTTCCTCACGCATTGGATGCCGTTGCCGGAACCGCCGGACGCATTCAACGGGACCGAATGATGAACGCGCCACGTCAGTTTTTCTGCTTCGCTCCGCGTCCCCTCCACGCAACTCTTGACCCGGTAGCGGCTGCCGTGCTGATGGTTCTGCGCGAGTCACGCGGCGTGTTCAAAACTGAAGGTATGCGCTCGGCGATGATCGGTCGCGAACTTCGGCGCAGGCTGCCGGTACGTGTTGCGGTTCTACTCACTCCGCAGGCTGTCGTCGGCGCGTTGCGTCGGCTGCGGAATCTTGGGCTTGCTCAGCGAACAAACTGCGGCGCATGGCGCGACGCGAGGAGATGACGATGTTGATCGACAACGGAGACGGCACTTGCTTTTGCGGGCCATCGGATATCGTTTACATCTTGCGGCTGCCGAATGATCGCTACCACGTTGTATTCACGGAAGAGCATCCGATGCCGGGACCGATCCGCGATATTGAAACGCTCGAAGTTCTGCGGATGAAATCAAAGATGCACCACACGACCGGAGCGGACGATTTCGCGGGAGCGCAGCAACATCTTCAGGAGATGCTGACGAAGCTGAAGATTCAACCAGAGAATGTCGTGAGCGAGGTCGCATTCGATTCCGATGACCCCGTTCGCTCGTTCATGCTGGCAAATTGGACGCGCGGCGGCGTCTCTCTGCGAGACGCGCTCGCGGATGCGTTTCCGGCAATCGGCGAAGGCGCACAGCGCGCCGAAGGGTAATGAAAGATGGATTCTGAGTATCTAACCTCAAACGTCAACTACGGTGCGCATTTTCCGAAAGACGGCGAGCTAGAGCTGTTCGTGCGTGGCGATGAAGTTTTCGACATAGGCGCGTCTGTGCTCGCGGGCATGCTCAGCAACGCTCATCGCGTAACGGTGCGATGCGTCGCTAAACACGGCATGGACGATGCGACCTTCCGCGCCTTGCTTGATCTCCTGATGGTCTCCGATCCGTGGCCGCTTCAGGATAGCGAGTCGCAGAAGTTGCTTGACGACTTCGCGGATTCCGAATCACGGGCGCGCGGATACGACGGATGGGTTGTGGCATACCACAAATTCGAGGTTGAGGAGCGACCGTAATGGCGAGCGAAAAAGAAAACTGTGCTCACGATCTGTTCGGAACAAATTCGTCACCGCGCGCGAAGTTCGGGCGCGCAGTCCTCCGTCACATTCTGAACGATCGCAGTTTCTTCGAAAAAGAAGAGAGCGAGGAGTGGTGCGCGTTGCTCGCGAAATACGGCTACGTGGAGCGCGTAACCTACGATCCGTCCACGCACGGCGATATTGACCATGCCGACGCGGGGGACGAAGTTTGGATTTTTACTGAGGCGATGCGCGCCGACGCGCGGGATGAACCAAACGACGCTACCCAAGCGACAATCGGAATATCGGACACCTGACTGCATCGGAGTCACGAAGAGGCAGAGAGATGGTTCGCACCGCATTACTTGCGTCGTCCGCAGCATAAAGAGGCTTAACGGGTAGTCTGCGCTGTGTTGCGCGGGAGTGTGGGGACGGAACGAGGATATAGCCCCAGAACGGTTCGCGCATCACAGCGGAGGCGATCCAGAACCTCTGCGCTTGACTAAAGCAATTTCAACTTTTTAACAACAGGAGGGAATGGCTCCAATGAAAAAGTTAACGATTTTTCTAGCAGTACTTCTCGCGCTGGCCAGCGTCGGTGCGTTCGCGCAAAACGACTACGGCGTGGATTACCCCGATTACGGGAACATGGGGGGCGGATTCGGCGCCTGCTACACCTGCGAAGGAAATCAGAACACTGGGTCCCATTGCGTGGCGCATCTGTTGGACCTGCACGGGTCGTCAATGTCATACGGAGTGAGTGAGTGTCACCCGATGTACACGCCTCCCGGGCCGTATACCCCCGAAATCTACTACTGCTTGGAACTTGGTTCCTACTGCCTGTGGAACGCGTCCAACAACGAGAGCGACAACCGTTCGGTGGAAGTTCAGGCCGAAAAGATCATGTCGTTCCTGCGGTTGACTGGCCGCGTCCCTGACGGTGACCTGAATGACTTCATCGCCGTGACCGACTACGCTTTGCGCGGGCAGCCTTACAACGTCGCTGCACAAAAGCGGCTCGAAGCCTTCCGCGCAGAGTTCAACCGCATTGTCGCTCACGGTGATCCTCGGCGCGAATTGAAGCCCGGCGCGATTCCCGTCATGCCGCACAAACCCACGAAGTCACCCACAGCGGCTATCGCCGTACGTTAATCTAACACCCGCTTTAGTCAAGCGCAGAGGTTCTGATCGCCGTTGAAAGGGATGGCTTGTGTCCGATAAGAAGGTAACGCCCAGATTAGACGTCGGGGCGATGAAATGAACCTCACCCGCAAGCGCCTAGAAGCTATCCGCATCGCGCTCGATATATTGCTGATCGGATGCGGCGGAGATGATGGGCTAATCAAGCTGTCAAAGAGCGTCACGGTTACGGACGCGAAAGAAGCTCGCGAGTGGGCTGCCGAACGAATCAAGAAACTCGACTCCGGCACTTGGTATTGACCGCCTATAGCACCCGAACTGTGTACCCCGTAACTAACTCCGTACCCGGCACCGGGCATCGTCTGAAACGAACCTGATCGTACCGCTCACGTGGCAGCCGAATCGTGTTCGCGTTCGGATGCGGATCAACCTTCAGCGTCGCGGTGTCGTACGCGCGAATGATGTTCTTCAGTTGCCCCACGTAGAACTTCACGGCATCGGTGAACGTGAACACGTCAGGGTCTACTTCGTCCGTCGCGTCTACCTGCCCCTGCCAGATCGTCACGGCGCGATCGACGTACCCGCCTGCCGCATTCACTCCGCCCCAAAACTCATCCGCGTTTGAGAACTCGATCTGCATCGGGTCCATCGGCTTCAGGGCGGGAATCTTCAGGCCCGCGTACGGCGGAAAGGCCGTGAAGCCGGTAGCGGGCGATACCCGTGTGGCGCCGGTAGTGAGATTCACATAGACCGTCGTGTCGATCGTCGTAGCGAAGATAGGAAGCGTCGGGAGATCGACCGCGATGAGGCTCAGCGAGATTTGACTAGCTTCGGCGTGAAGCGATCCAAAAACAGATAGATCACGCGACATGCATCACCTGAATCGAGCTAATCGAAGGCCACGGAAGCGGAGTAATTACACACCCGTTCTCTACGCGTGCAGGGATCATCCAATCGGCAGCCGCGTTGATCTGGTCAGCTACTTGCTGCGGGGTCGCGCGCTCGCACTCGGCTATTTCGACCCACTTGCCGTAGAGTATGAGTTTCATGCGCCGATTCTACCTCAGAACACTGGCAAGAACTTCTGCGGGCTTTCTCTGTTCGCTAACGCTACGCCGTCGTTGACCGCCTGCTGAAACTCCTCCATGCCGACGAACACGCCGCCGTTGAACTGGATGATGACCGTTCCGCCACCGCCGATACTGTTTCCGTTCGAGTCACCTACTCCGGGAATGATCGGCCTATTGACGCCGCCGTCGTTCGGGTCGCGATAGTTAGGATTCCCGCTATGCGGCTCGCTGCCGGTCCCGCCGTTCGTGCCTGTGCCCGTGCCGCCGTTTATGTCGGAGGTGTTGTTTGTGATTGACACCGTCAGCGCGGCAATCGCAGCCGCTAGACCGTCAAACTCGGCTTCGAGCGCAACGATCGACGGGTCGATCTCAACCGGCATTCCGAGCATGTAATCTTTGAACGGCTTAATGCTGTCAAGGAACTTCTGCATCTCATCAGTCGCGACATCACCCATCAGCTTCAGCGCGGCTTCGGATGAAGTCTGAAGCGCGGACATCTGCTTCATCCACCAATCGTTCGCTTCCTTAGTGGGATCAAGCGCTAAGATTTGATTCAGATAATTGATGCTTTGCTGCGTCAGAGCTTCGATGTCCTGCGGATTCAGGCCGAGCGAAGAGGCGTGTTGAATTTTGTATAGGTTCTGATTGTAGGCTTGCTCCAAAAGCCGCGCCTGCGCGTTCGGGTCGTTCTGGTGGATGATGTTGCCGTTCGCATCCCGAACCTCACCAGCGGCGGCGAGGTTGTGTTGGAGGTAAGCGTCATTGAACTGCTGTTTGACATTCTTCAGCGACGCGCCGACTTGCTGAATGAACTGCGCGAAGGAGGCCGCGATCTGATCAACCGAAGCGCCCATCTGCTTGAACGCCGCGATGCGGTCTGGGCCGGTCAAGCTCACCATATTGCGGGCGATGTCGAATACCTGTTTCGCCCCCGTCCGCAGTGCCGATATGAAGTCGTTATCGCCGCCGAGCAGAGGGTTGCCCTGCGCGTCGAACTTCGAACCTGCGTAGTCTCCACCAAGCCGTTTCACGCCGTCGAATACTGCCTGAGCATGCGCGAACGATACGATGCCGTCTGACAAATCCTGCCAGAACTGCATGCGCTTCTGAGGATCAAGTGCGTTCGCCTCCGCCCAAAACTTATCGAAGGCTTCCGAGGTGACGCCGCTTGAAACGAAGCTCTTCTCCATTCCGGCTTTGAATAAAGCGGCGATCTGGAGCGGCAAGGTGTCGGTAAGGTATTGCTGAAAATGCTTCTCCCAATTCGCGGACGGAGCAGGCTGAAACCCGCCCAATATTCGGTCTGGCATCTGCGGATTGATGCCGCCCAGCTTGCCCATGATCGCGATGAATCCGTTCCAAGTCGAATCGAACGTATCTTGGAGTTTTGCGACCATCTCCTGATCTTTTTGGGCGTTGATGTTCCGCTCGGCGCCGATCGAGGCTTTGCCGTTGGTGAATACCGGGACGCCGTAGAGGTACTCGGATTGTTTTTGAGCTGTCGATATCGCCGAGCCGATCTCGGAAGCGGCAGCGGCGATCACGGCTGCTAAGATTGCATACGGGCCTGTTTCGGCGAAGGCTATCGCTGCGGAGGTAGCAGCAGAAATAGCGCTGATAGTAGCCTGCCCGTGTCCCGATCCCGCCGAATATCCGGCGAGTCCGGCCTGTGCCGCCATGAATCCGCCGAGCTTGAGCTGCGCGCTGTTCTGCTCCGGACCGGTAGGCGTAGTTCCAGCGATTGCGTTACCCTGCTGATCGAGAAGCGGCTTGCCCTGCGCTACACGTTGAAGTTCGTCCGACCAGACCTTGATTCGCTTCTCTACGATGCCGCCGAACGACGACTCGAACTGCTGCCCCATGTCTTTGAAGGCGGTTGAAAATCCGCCGCCGCGCGCGAGATCGGAAAACAGCGTCGAAAATCCCTGCGTGATGTTTTCGCCGACCGTTCGCCAAATCTCGTTAGCCTGATCCGCGGCTTTCTTCATAGCGTCAACGATGCCGTGAAGGAAATCAGCGGCAACCTTCATCATGGGGTCGCCGAAGATCGTAGCCATGTCCTGCGCGGCGTTCGCCATCGCCTGCGCGTCCATGATTCTTTTCTGATAGCGCGCCTCTGCCCACGCTTCATTCGTTTTCTGTATGGACTGAAACTCCCCGTTCGCGATCGTTGATTGCGTTTGAAGCTCCGCCTGCACGCGCTCCGAATTTGCTTTGCGGCGGATAGCCGCAATACGCGCGAAGGCAGCCTCTATCGCGGCGGGATCGTCAACGCCAAGGAGCATCGCTTTTGCCATCGCGTCAGCTACGGCTAAGTTCTGCTCCTCTAGCGCCCTACGCTCCTCTTCATCAATCTGGGCGCGCTTATACGCGAGGCTTGTGAGAGCGTTTTGACGCTCCAACGCCAGACCGCGCTGAATGTCGGACGTCGTTTGGATCGTGTGCTGATTCAGGAGTTCCAACGCGATAGAGTTGCGTGCGATCTGAAGATTGCGTTCTTCGGCATCGGCGGCGAGGTTCATCTCGCGGGTAGTCGCCGCTTCCGCGACCGTGATGCGCATCGCTACGGAGAGGTGATCCAAAAGCGCCGCTACTGTCTTTTGCTCCACGTTCGCGCGCTCCAAAGCGAGCTGTTTCTGCTGCTCTTCCTGTGGCAACGCATTGGGGCCGGGGGCCGTGATGCGGCGCTCGGCAGCGGCGAGATCGTTTTGGATAGAAAGTTGTTTCTCGGCGAACGAAACCTGCTCTTTCACGATCGCGGACGTACCTCCTGCCACAGAGGTTTGCAGGCGTTGAATCGCGAGCTGATCAGAAAGAACGCGCAGAGCCTCGTTTTCGTCGCGTCTAGTTTCGGCGGCTTGAACGTTGTAGTCAGCCTTTTCCTTGTTCAGCTTCAGTTGCGCGGTTAACTGATCTTTAGCGATAGCGGCAGCGGCCACTTCAGGCGTGATTTCTCTCTTGTTCCGCTGCTCCTCAATAGTGGCCTTTTGTTTGTCGAACTCCTTTGTGATCTCGGAAACTCTCAATGCATAGTCTGCGCGTTGCTTCTCGACGACATTGCGGGCGACAGCTACTAGATATTGCTTCTCGGCGATGTCGTACTGATCTTGCGCCAGCTTAAGTAGTTCTTCCTGTTTCAGTTTTTGTTCAGCCGTAAGTGGTGGCGTCCGGTCGATCGCCGCTTGCATGTGCTCTTCGAAAGATTGTTGCGGTGCTGGTCCCCTATCAACGCCAACGCCAGACACGCCCCATGCGCCTACACCTAGCGCGTTCAGCGCGCGTCCGCTATGCTCGCTGATCCATTTCTCGGCAGCGTCACGGGTAGTCGCGTACGCGCGTTGGATCAACTGTAACTGCACTAACGGATTGATGACTGCCTGGGTAGCGCTAGACGCAAAACCAACAGCACCCGATTCTGGGGTCAGGTTTTTGATCTTTATAATTACATCCAGAAGTTGACCTAGCGCACTAACGATAGGAATCAACTGCGTACCGAAACCCATCAGTGCCAACTTCATGCGTGCCCACGATCGCTCGAATTCAAGAGCCTTCCTTGCTGTCTCCTCGTCGATTACCATTCCGAGTTCGCGGGCTTGCTTTGTGACTTGTTCGAACCCAGCTCCTGCGAGTTGGTGAATGGTGTTCAGAAGCTGTCCAGCGCCAGCCGTGCGGCCCAGTAGCTCTTGCGCTTTAGCGAGACGAGTAACGGGGTCTGGAATCGCGTCGATCGCCGTGATCGTATCCAGCAAAATCTTTGTCGCGTCGGCTGTTTTCCCCCATCGGATAGTGTCTTCCTGACTCATGCCTAGCATCTCGCTCAGGTTAACGAGTTGCTTCTTCCCGCCCTGATGTAGCGCAAGATCGATGTTCTTGAACAGCATCGCGATAGAGCGGTTCATGTCCTGAACTTCCATCCCGTTCTGGCGGGCGGCAACGCCGAATACGGAAAGCGTCTCGGTAGCGATGCCTAACTTTTCGTGCATGTGTTCAAGAGACGCCGCGTATTCGGTCGCATCCTTCGCCAGAATGACGAGTCCAATTCCTGCGGCTAGCGGGGCCATCTTTCCGGCCATACTGATGATGCCTGATTCGACTCCGGCCAGCTTCGCCGCCTCTCTCGCGATCTCCTTGCCTATCCCGGCTTCTGCCGCGTTGCCAGCGACTACCGACGCGGCAGCGATTCCGGCCATACCATCCATGACAACTTTCTGCTCCGCGGCAATTGACGCGAGCGCAGCACGGACCACGGTCAGCGCTTCCGATGATTCTTCCGCCGCCGCAATTCCTGCATCACCGAGCGCTGCGAATCCGGCTACATCTTTCTGAAGTTCTGCCGCGATCGTACGGAGCTGCACCTGTTGAAGTCCGAGCGCGACATTCGATGTAACGATGGCATCAGCTTGTGCAAGGTAGCCTTCAACTGCGGCAGGATTTCCGGCAAGTTTAGCGAGAGCGGCTTGTTCAATTGCTGCCGCCTTCGCTGCTGCCGCCTGCGCTGCCTGCGCTGCGGCGAGTTGCGCGAGTTCTACGCGAAGGACTCCCGCCGCTTCAGCAGCCGCCGCTGAGCCGGTGATGGATGCGTTTGCGCCCTGCGCCCATGAGATCGCGTACTTTTCGAGGTCAGCAATTGCGGCCTTGATGTCCGCACTCTGACGCATCGCGCTCGCGCCTGACTCTTTCGCGGCCTGCGCCTGCTGCATGTAGGCATCGATGATGGACTTCTGCGCGGCGTTGGCTTTCGCGTACGCAGACGTGGCGCTAGAGGCGAAAGCCTCCACGCTCGCCGTCAAGCCGTCCTGAATTTCGGCAGCGGCGACGATTGTTTCCGTGCCCTCAACTGCGAAATTCAGGATTACTGATTCGTTGATGCCGTCGCCTTCCATGTGCGGTTATCTTTCCTTTGTTTTCAGTAACTTACGAAAAATTGTGCCGGGGAGTGTCTATTTGTGCTTGCATAAACTCTGAAGAGGACGTATCTTGTCGGCATGGAGGCAACGATGAATACCAAGAACGAGTGGAAGCCGATCGAAAGTCACCCTGTGACGATGCCGAACGACGGCAGTCTCCCGAAGTCTCTGTTGTATAGCCCCGTTCTCGGAATCGTCATCGGCACCGTCGCGATGTACTCCGACCGGATGGAACCAGTTGCTACCGTTCCGGGCTTCCATGGAAACGCGATTGATGACTGGGGCGTCACGCATTGGATGCCGCTGCCGGAGCCGCCCGCAAAGGTGAAGTCATGAGCGCCAAATTCGTTTGCGCCGAATCCGTCAAGGTCAACGGCGTTCTATTTTCCTGCCTAGGCATCCACGGACCGAAGGCGACGAAGCATCGCGGCAACGTTATCGACTCCACCGGAACGCTTCTCGTTTTCTTTGAATGGAACACGGCGTGACGCATCACGCCGAAACAGGAACAACCATGATGACGACTACCGGAAAGAAGTTCAGCAGTGTCGTATCAAGCAACGCTAGTCAATCGATCACGGGTCGCACGCGCATCAACTACAAACTGGATTGCGGACATTCAACATCGGTCACGCTACCCAAGAAACACACGAACGCAGCGCGGTCGAGAGCGCTAGCCGTGAAGCGCCGCGCATGCTCCGAATGCCTCACGGGACCAACAATACCCGCCTTAGCGGTTGTATCGAAACCGCCGCAGAACGTTGACCTGATTCGCTTGAATATGAACGGCATCGATCTGTTCGTGGAGATTCAGGCGCGCATGGACCGCCTGCGCGAGATCGCCGCAGAACTGCGCAAGCCTGACGCGAACAGGTTCAAGCTCGCCGTTCACATCGAACGCATCGCGAATGAGATTTCGAAGGAGCGGAAATGAAAACAAAGTCATCAACTTCCGCCGTAGAAGCGTTCGCAGAACTCTTTCTCAGCTTCCTAGCGAGCATGCCGGGATTGGCGCACGGGTCGGTCACCCGTGAGCAACTACGCGAAATCATGCTGCGGACAGACGGCGAGTTGATTCTTGCTGGTGGCATCTACGACATCACGCAAAGGAGTCTCGGCGCTGGCGTGTACAGCGTCTCTACGAAGCTGCGCGGACGCGGAGTCGAATCATGAAACTCCGGCTCGGTGAGCCGCGCGGCGGCGACTACCATCCATGGTTCATTGCCCGCTCCGAAGTTGAGAGCGCGATCAAGGCCATTCGCCCTACCGACCCGAATAGCGTTGAGCGCATCGCCACGTTCCGCAAGATGCTCGATCTCGGGACGGCGCTACGGTGAAGCGCGGACGCAAGCCAACCGCTCCGAACGGCGAGCCGAAACAGCGCTACACCGTCGCGCTGCGCACGGACATAATCGCCTTCCTGCGCAAACTGCCGAATGCGGCAGCGGTGATCGAATCGAAGTTGCTGGAGTGCATGTCCCGCGCGGAAGAACCGCGTGATTTCGGGATCGCTCTGCCGTCCGTAGATGACAACGTTCATGACTTGCGCGATGCCGCCGCGAGCTTCACCCGCAACACGATAGCGTCTGCGACGGAGCGTTTGCTGGACGAATGGATCACGTCGAGCGTCCACGCACTGCATACGACCAGCATCGTCATGTACGTTTACGAAGAGCATCCCGGCGTCACGCGGTACGTTTGCGCCGATGACGGCGAAGCACTCACGCTGATCGAAAGCATCGTTTTCGATGGGACGAACGTTACTATAACGATCACGCCGCTCATCTCGCAGACGCTTCACTGCTCATGCGGCTCTGCGGCGCTCCACATGAAAGAGCACATCGCCGCTTGCGCGCACCGCAAAGACTGCCCTGATTGCGGCGGTACCGGTTGGCTGCGTCGCTATTGACCTTTGCGCTCTCTTTTGTGAGCCAAGTCCGCGAGCCACGCATCTTCGACCATCCCGTACCAGCGCGCGTTGTTGTCGTCCCACGGTATGCCCATCGCCCTCGCCTCCGATATGACGGCTTCGCGAATCTTGCCAACCGGGATGATAGTCATGCCTGAAACGAACCGCGTGAAACCTCCGCCGCGCGTACGCAACCAAAGACTCCAGACATTCTGCACGGCTGGCAGCATATTGGGCTCTGGGCGCAGGCACGTTTGTGTGTAGCCCGAATCGCGGCACGGCTTGTCTTCTTCGTCCGTGTCTTCATCCGCGCACGGAATGCCGGTGCTATCTTCGTCTGATTGGCGAAAAGATTTGCAGGCTCGGCACCTATCCGCATCCGTGCCGCCGCCATCTAGGTCAAACGCGTACCCGATGACGGCTAGGAGTTTTTTTCTACACCGAACAGCTTTTCGTCAATCAGTGCTTCGCAGCGGGTCCAAACCGTAGTCGGCTCACCTTCGAAAAGGAACTGATGCGACGCGACGTACTCCACGAAGTTCTCCGCTGTCGCTGCGAGCGGAACACCGGGAGCCGTGCTCCATCCGCCCATGTCAACGAAGCTCTCCATCTGCTGTTGCTGGAAGGAGTTTCCGAACTTCACGTTCATCGGCTTGTTGCCGAACGTGACGTTGTACTTGTCGTTGATCTGCCGCTTGCGCGCTTCCGTGATGCGGCGGAGTGTTACCCATGAATTCGGACGCATGGGATTCGGAACGAGGCGTTCGAATACGCGCGAGCCGATTTCCTTTTGGCTTACGACGTATGTTTCCTGCGGCGGCTCGGTGGCGTTGCTCGGCGGCGCAGGCGTCTCGGCAGGGATGTTCACTTCGTCACTCATTCATGCTCCTTCGGTTTTTTTGAGATCGTTCTGTGCCGCTTAGACGGCTGGTGCCGGGTTTGTTGCCGGAACCTTTTTGCCGAGCGCTACGAAGTCGTCAATCAGCGCCCCGATGTGCTCAGCCACTTCGGGATGCGTGGCAACTGCCGGAATCAGCGGCGTGATGGCGGTCAGCACCGTTTTGATGGCGCGCGCGCGACGGCCTGATTTTTCGGTGCCCGGCGCGCTCTCGGTCTGCACAGCTTGAGCGATTGCGGCGGCGATGAGGATGTAGTTTAGGTAGTTCATGGTTACGGCGGCTCCTTTCGCGGTCAGCGGATTCTACGCCGACTGCGTTTAAGCTGCAACGTCCGTGAACACGCGCAGAACGATCGTTTGACCATCAAGGCCAGTCGTGGGTGTCGTATCTGTGAATCCGAGCGCCGTGTTCGCCGTGCCCGCACCGATGGTGAGTGTAACGCCTGTTCCTTTCGCGATCGTCTTCAGAACGACGCTGCCGCCCGTCTCGCCGAACATACGCTCCACGGAGGCGGTGAGCAGGGTAGCGGTCGCGTTGATCTTCGCGGCTACCAGAGCGGGCGTGTTGTCTCCGCTCGCAAACGTGATCGTCTGCGCGCCAGCTCCCGTTACCGTGAAGATGAGCGTGAGTCCACCGAGATCGGTGGGGGTTGTGAAGAACTTCGAACGGAGCTGCGCGGCTACATCAGCGCTTCCGACCGGTCCAGACGCATCGAAGTCCAGCGTCTGATCGTGCAGAAGCAACCCGTTCGTTCCGACGCGGGGAAGTTGAAACTTCACGTTCGGCATTTCGATCCCGACGCCGAAAAAATTGCCCTGCGGAACGACCGCCTCCAGCGACTGAATGTTGTCAGGATCAAGCCCGAGATTCGTGTACGTCGGCACATCAAGCAGCATCTTCGCCGTACCAGCGCACGTAGGCTTGCCGGTGATTGCTCCCGCGACATACGACGTTTCGTCCATCGCCGCGTACGTGTCCGCGTGGCGATCGGAGTTGATGTCTAGCGATTGAACGGTGGCGACTTTCGTCCCGGCTATCTTCACGAACGCGCGGAGATAGGAGAGTGGCGGCTTGCCAGTTCGATCCGTCAGGGTGCCGGTGATGAGGGAGGTCGTTGGGATCGGCGCGATTTGCTTCCCGCCGACGATTCCGAACATAGCCTTCATCAAGTCCTGCTCTTTGAGGCTGAAGCGCGTTGTTCCCACCAGCGTGTTGATGAACTGGAGGTACATCGACCCCGCGTCGTTCGTCATCTTCTGTTCGAAGGCTTGGTACTGCATCGTGTCGTACCAGTATTCGTGAACGAAGAATCCGGATGCGCCGCGAACGCGATGCCCGCCGAAGTGCGCCTGCGCCATCGGCAGGATACTTGAGCGGTTCACGGTGTACGTCGCATCGCCCGACGACTTCTGCTTACCGCGAACGACTTCCCCGGCTTGCGGGCGACCGGTCAGGGCGTCATCAACGAAGTTCGAAGCCTCGGGCTTAAAGCTCGGCGCGGACGCACTGATAACGCTGCCGTCAGCTCCTACGACATCCTTTGCCGTCTGAGGGATGATGCGGATTGAGGTATTTGAGCCTTGAACCGGATCGGGCATTGATTTCTCTCCTGTCGATTTCTAAGGGACTGCCCACGCGCCCGTTCCCTCTTCCTGAAGGACGAAGCCGTGCTGCCAGTCAAATTGATAGATGATTCTGCTGTTCGTGTCGCCCATCCACACGAGAGTGCTAGGGGACAATCGCGCGTCGGGTAGTTGGTCCTGCGGATTTACGACGTACTTTCCGTGGCAGAACTTGATGACATCGGCAATCATCTGATTCGTTCCGGGTTCGCCGAGTACACCTTCGCGCCCGTCGCCGTCTGCCCTGTTGAAGTTCGCGCCGACTAGGTAAAGCCTCCATGTCAGCGTTACTTCTGTGACCATTCTCCCGAGAGGCGTTTTGCGCGCTCCGTTCGGGGTCATGTTGACGAGGACGACTACTATGGCCGGGGTTCGAAGTTGTCCTAGATCGAAAACGGATTTCGCGTCCGTAGCCGTCTGGCAAGTGCCGCCCCGCGTCGGGTCTAGGTACGTCATTCCGGACGTGAGCAGAGAGACGAAGTTTGCCCCAAGCGTCGTGATGAAGTCGGTCATCCTGCGGATACCATCTGCATTGCCTCACGCGCCATCGCAATCGCGCTTTCGCGGATGAACGTGCGATCCGAACTCCGTAGGCCGATGAAGCGGCGACGCGGGATTGTGTCCGTTCCTTTGTTCTGCGCTGACGGATACGGGAAGCCGCTTTTACTAACCGCAGTCGGGCCGATGCGCACGAAATCAGTCGGCTCTAACGGCGTGAACTTGATGGAGTTGTAAAGTTCTAGCGAGTCCTTCAGCGGGTGATTCTCTTGATTGTGACCCTTTGGGCGCGGACGCTTGAGTGCGAGATGGATCGCGCCGTCCGGCGACACGCCTTCATCTATGTTCATCTTCTCGCTGATGACGATCTGTCCAGCCCAAGTAGTCAGGTACTTGGATTTCAGCGACGCTACGATTGCGGGGAGCTGCCGCAGTCGTGGGCCAATCGGCGCACCGACGAAACGGGCGGTAACGGGCATGGTTATTTCTTGCTGGATTCGCACGGAATCGCAACGCCTAGCCCTGAATCTGGCGCTACGAAGAATGCCCTTTCGAACGTTTCGAAACCGTTCTCGCCACGAACGCAATTGAAGTTAGCATCCATCTTCAGGGCGACGATCGAAACCCTCATCAGCGCATCCGCCGTGACCGTGATCGTTGCGCTCTTCACATTCGCGAGAGTGTGTTTGCTCGCAGCATCCACCACGTCACGCCTCGTCCAATCGGCGTGAGCGTTGACGATGATGCGCTCCGGCCAATCTTCGGTCATGTACGACTTCAGCATGACTACGCTCTCGCGATCGATCCTGACTGCGTGAAGCCGGTCGGAACAGCCTCTCCGCGCTTGACGACAGTCCACACAGCATCCGTGCCGACTGTGCTGGTAGCCTTGATGTCTCCCGGCAGGAAGCTGTGCGGCGCGGCCTTCAGTTCGTCATCTGTGGGCAGAGCGCCGACCACGGTTTCGCCGTATGCCGGACCTTCCTTGGCTTTTTTCGGTTCGGGCAGTGCGAGCGGCCACCTGCCGCCCGAGTTGTTGACCGCGACGCCGATGTCATTCAGCCGCGTTTTCAGCGGAGGATGATTGATCGCGAGTTGCGTGATTTCGCCGATCGTCACGCCAGCGTCTTTCATGATGCCGATCGCGCTGACGGGGTTCGGTGAGTTTTCGAGAAAAGCCGTGACGAGTTTCTGCGCTACGGTTGTGTCGAGTGACATGTGCGTGTTGCTCCTTCGAAGTTGAAGATGAACTAGAATGCAGCCATGAACGAGCTTGATTTTTACCGAGAGTTTTTCCTTTTTACCGCATCCGTACTAGCAGCAGGCGGCGGCTCTTTTCTTGGGATACGTAGCGCGATCAGCGCTCAGCTTAGACGCGAACAACGGGAACTAGCCGCGAGATCAGCAGAAGCCGAGAGGCGAGAGAGCGAAAACGCCGAAGCTATGCGGATAAAACGAGAATCCGCTTACGCCGAACTACGTGACATCGAGACGATCCTTACCGCTCGCGCAGAAGCCGGAGAAAACCCTCTGCTGATTGACTGGGCTACCTTCAGGCGGCTTACTACACTCACGAGCGAAGCATATCCGTACGTTGTGACATTTTCAGCGAAACCAGATACGAAAATGTCCCTCTTCCGTCGCGATACCGGTGAGCGGGTAGCCATGAAGCTGATCGCGTAACCTTATCACTGATTCGGATTCGCAATGATGTACTGCCGTGGTGTTTTCGGCGACCAGCCTGCCGCGATTCGCCTACGTCCGTGAACGGTCTTGTCAGCGATGAATTGCCGGTCAACAGCAATCTGCGTCCGCATCTCAGCGATGCGAGTAGCGCGTGAGTCGGTCGGGATGTAGGCTACGAATCCGTCATCCGTAACCATGTCCTCGAAAACAGCGCTGCGAATTCCACGAAAAAACGCGTCCTGCCGCAGCGCTTCAGCCGCACGCTGCGCTGCGCTAGTCAGATGCGTCGCCGCCATTGCTCCCGGCTTTCCCGTGCCGTCGCTGTTGCTCGGAAGAGTCGGAGTGACCAACGCGAGGGCCGGAGCACTTGCTCCGATCACCGCGCTGATCTGATTCGCCGTCGAATCCGCAACAGAACTAGAAGTCGTAGCTACGTGAACCGCGATTGACTTGCCGCTTACGTTTACCGTGAGAGGCGTTGAAGCCCCACTTACCACGTACGCGATCGTCACGTCGTCATCCGCATTGACCGCAGTAAACGTCAAGTCCTTGTTGCCGCCCTGCGCGGTGGTCAGGTACGGCGTGGTGTCGGTTCCGATAGCTTTCTGCCAATCGAGTTCCGCCGCGTAGATGCTCGGGAGTTCGTACGAATACTTCACGGCGGCTTCATCAGCCTTCGCTTGGAGGTCAGCGTCGCTGAAAAAGTTTGCCTTTACTTCGCGGTTGTAGTTGCTCAGCCCGACGCCCTGAGAAACAGATGGAACGGGCGCTACCCACAGGTCGCGCAGGTACGTGCGGCGCAGGAGTGTGATTTCGTCGGCTGTGAGCATCGGTCAAAAGAGGGGCGCGCCCTTCGACGCGCCCCATTCGTGAACGAGAATTCAGCTTTTACGCGATTGCGCCGATGGACTCGAAGCCAGCCGGGATCGGGTCGCCGCGCTTGATGACGGCCCACTGCGCGGGAGCGCCGGGGGTGTTGCTCTTGATCTTCACGTCGCCGGTCTGGAAGTTGCGGCTGCCGGACTTCAGGTCGTCGTCGTTCGGGATCGTTCCGTTCGTCGGCGTGCCGTATTTCGCCTCCGCCTTCACTTCGGACTGCGCGGACTTCGAAGCCTGATCGCTCGGCGGCTGCTTCGGAAGAAGCTCCTTCACCTGCGCTTCCGTGGGCGTGGCGCCGCCGTTGCGGTGGTAGATTTCGTTCAACTCGTTCCATTTGTCGATGATGAGTGTCGAGTCTCCGCCGTGCGTGTAAAGCGTGGAGATTTCGACCATGAGCTGAAAGGCGCGGGCGGTGTCTGCGTTGTTCATTTGATTCTCCTCGAATGTTTGTCAGCGCCGGTAGCGGCGCTGACTGTTCAGAATTACTTCGTCCGTGAACTGCTTCGTTTCTTCGTCACTCACGCCTACCGCGCGCTTGAATTCAACACGCGCGCGTTTGATGAGAGCGCCGCTCAAATCTGCCGGGATGTCGGACTCGTGAACAGGGTCATCGGCAGGCCACCATCCCGCTTCTACATTTAGAAGAAACGTACCAACTCCCTGCGGCAAAGCGTAGCCGCCGAGATCGAGACGGTTGTCATCATCACCCGGCAGAGGGTTGAAGGTGAATTTGGATACGTCGCGGATTTGCGTAGAGGCTTGAAAGAGTCCTGTGGGATCAGAGAATGCCGACACGACAGCACGAATCGGCGACTCCTGCAAAAGAACGTACGGCGCTCCATACACTCTCGGCTTGAGAGCGTACACGCCGCGCTCAAACTGCCGCCCGAAGGCTAGTTTGGCCCATGCATCAGCCTCTCGGACTTTCTGCACTAGAAGCGCGTCAGTCGGCGATAGGCCGGGCAGAGTGTCGGCTACTTGGGCGGCAGTGATGAGCATTGGTTTGCAATCCGGCAGCGCGCCGTCCTCACGTTAACGGCCCGCGCCACCGAAGGGTTTATCCGATTGCGACTTCGGTCAGCATGCCGCTGCCGAACGGAACGAAGTTCTGATACAGCTCGTCCACGACGGCGGCTACGTCTTTGCGGAACGTCGTCATCGGGAACTCGAAAGACGCGTACGACATGCGGCGGGCCATGCGGAACACGGCGGGAACGTTGTCGTTCACGTAACGCGCCGGGAGACTGCGCAGCTTGAAGAGGATCAGGCCGGGAGGGAGCATGAAGTGATGGCGGATGGCGAGCTTGCGCCCGGTGATCGGATGCGTCAGGCCGCTGACCGTCTGACCAGTTGTCAGGTTCACGGCCCCGGCGTCAACCTGCACCATGAACGGAGTCGAGGTTGATCCGGTAAGCGCTTTGTTGGAGACGTTCGTCGTCATCCCTGCGCCGATCCAGATTTCGTAGTCGTCGAGTCCCCACGCGAGATACTGATGCGTAAGCCAATCGTTGATTTCGACGATGCCGCCCTTACCGGTTGCGGTGAGAGTGCCACCGAGCAGCGACTTGACGTACCCAGCCTGCGCGGACGTGTTCGGGTCGTTGCGGCTGACCTGAGTGATGAAGCCGTTGAACACGTACTGATTCTGCGAGTAGTTCGCAGCGATGGAGGTCGCGGCCTGATTCGTGTTCGCGGGGAGCGCGGTGAGAACGATGTTGTTCACGTACACGATCCCGGCGAAGAACAGGTTTGCGTCGCCCGTGGTGCTACCGGCAAACACGGCGTAACCCGCCGCACCTACAACCGGGTCCCACGTGACGGTGGCTTTGTTCGTGGCGCCGGTCAGCGAACCAACCGTGACCTGCGATGACAGAATGCCGGTGCCGAGATTGACCTGATACGACGAACCTCCGCCGTACGGCGTGATGGTGCGCTGAGTGCCCGCCGACGTTGCGTTTGCCTGACGAACACCGTCAAGCGTGAGCGCGGCGACTTTGACGAAAACAGCGGCGGTCGAGATCGCTCCACCGGTTGACGCTCCGGCGATCGCGACGTTCGTCGGCGCTGCGAGCGCGATGCCGGTTGAAGTCGTGTTTCCGCCGAGCAGCGCCCACTCCTCTTCAACGAGCAGATTGACGGTCCCGTAACGGCGGGCGCGCGCGGCGACGTCGTCATACGGAATTGCTGCGTTGACTCCTGCGGCGAGTTCGGCCTGAAGCGTCGCGCTTCCTTCCATGGACATCGTTTTGAACGATTCCGTGTACTCGCTCATCGCGAAGTCGAATTGCCCGTTACGGTTTCCTTCCGGGATTCCGGCGGTGATCTTTCCGGTGTTCGTTCCGGTGATCGCCTTGTAGGAAGACTGGACGTTCCATTGGCCGTCCGTCGTCGGCGTCTCGTTCAGCCACGGTGTCTCCGCGAACGGAAACATCGTCAGAACTGCCGGGTAGATGTTCACGTATTGGAGACCGCTCGTCCCCGATGACGGCTGCACGAACGTCGCTTTCACTGATTCCGAGCGTGCGTTCGCCAGCATCTGCTGCGTTGCTGCGATCATTTCCTGACTCAACATCTTTGGTTACCTCCTCGGTAGGGCTCTCCGCAGGCTGCGGAAAGCTGCATAGGAAAACGTAGGACATGCGTTACCCGATCTGCCGCGCCTGAAGATTCGCGCTCGCAAACGGGTCGCCCTTGTCCGTGCTCTTGGATGTGTCCGTGGTTGTAGTGGACGTGTCTTCGAGCTTGGTGACGGAGCGAAGATTCGCGACCGGCTTGGCGGGCTTGTTCAGCATCGCCTTCAAAACTTCGTCGGCGGTCGCGTTCTCGGGAACTTCGACGCCGGAGCGGAGTGCGGTAGCGTGTACGAGCGCGCCGATTGCCTTCTCAACTTCCGCGACGCTCGCGGCCAGCTCGGTTGCGGTCTCAGCTTGCTTGGTGTACGCCTTGGCGACTTCGCCGACGATATCCGTCGCGTTTTCGTCCCCGCCGAGCGCTTTTGCGAGCGGAGCGAGCTGCTTGCGAATGCGCGCATCGGTTGCTGCATCCGCTGCCTTTGCCGTCTCTTCGATCTTGGCGGCGTTCAATGCTTCCGCGCGGCGGTCGTCATCATACTTCTTGATCGCTTCGGCCACGGCGGTTGAAACCAGTTTCCCAACTTCTTGATCGTTCACGGTTTTCTCCTTCGTTGTGCCCCCGTTGCCGCCGTCTCCGGTTGGCACGTGAAGCGATTTGATGAGCTGCTTCGCTGTTTCCGATTTCGCGAGCGAGCGCATTGCGTACGACATCGCCATTTCGGAAGTGAGTCCTTCGTCCAGTTCGGCGCGCTCATCGGCAATCATCGCCGAGAGCGCATCGAACATCTGCCGCGCGAGTCCTTTGAGCTGCTGCACGATCGGCAGGCCATCCGTGTTGCCGTTGTTGATGGCCTCCCACGTCTCCTCGTACTCTTTGTTGTCCACGAGACAGAGCAGGCCGGAGAGAACGGCGATGGCGTCCGATACGTGCCAGAGCGACTTGCTGACTTCCGCGCTGATTACCTTCGCTTCCACGCGGCGCGGGACAGCTACCTCACTCGCAACGCCCTCGCACTTGACCGCCTCACCCTTCAGGGCGTGACGCGTCGTGCAGCCTTCTACGCCGCAATCCCAGAACTGCGCGATGGTGCGCCCGGTTGCCTGAACCATTTCGACTCCTCCGTCAGATTTCAGAACTTCGATCAGAGCGTGCGGCACGGCGGGCCGGTCGCACAAAGACTTCTCTTCCACATCCACGAATGCGTACCGCGTGACGCCGGGATTGTCCGGGTCCGCCCATTTCTTTGTCAGGCCGCGCGCGGAGAGTCCAGTAATTCTTCCCGCTGCCGTATCCGCCTTCGCTGTTTCGTCGCTGATGAGTCCTTCAACGTAGACTCCCGGTTTCCCGTCGCGGTCGCGGCGCTCCATTAGCGTGAGTTGCCCGCCGATTGTGTCCCGGCGATGCTGAATGCGTAGGTTGCCGACGCTCTTTCCGCCCGAAAGATCGCTGATCGTTTCGGACCACTTGACGAGAGCTGGCCAGCTTTTCTCTACGTCGCAAATCTCGCGGTGATTGTCGATTTCCTCAACCGTAGACCACGCTTCGAATCTGCCGGTGCGCTCATCGAACTTCTGCACCGGAAAGAAGACTTCGGCGCTTACGAGTCCTTCCGCATTCGGGACTACTTCGTCGCGAAAGTTGCGCGATACCGTGAAGAAACTCATGATTTTCTGACTCTCTGAATTCTTCGCTTCGCCGCTTTCCGATCCGCCTTGTTCATCGGCTTCATGAAGTGAATGCCGTCATCCAAAACGGCGACGCGGCGCAGCGTTCCCTTCGTATCTTGAAGGTAGAGACGCCCCTCGCTGTCACGGCGGCGGGAGTCCGGGGTGTAGGTGCTCATTTGTCTCTTGACTCCAGCGCGTAGGCGACGTTGGCGAAGTAATCCGTTACCCGCTCGTCCGCCTCTTTCGCTTCCCGCCATGTCGTGAACTTCTCTTCAACTAGCAGGCGCTTTAGAACCAACTTCGTTTCGTGCGTGATGATGTGCGTCAACTCGTGAACGATCCTTCGCTCCCGGTTGTCGTCGTCGCTACTCTCAAAAAAGCGCGGATGAATCGTGAGCAGGTGACCGCTCAGATACGGCGTGTTAACAGCGATCTCGGCGCAACACAGCCTGTCTGTAGGGCAAGGCTCATCACCGAAGCAAACGTCAATGTGATGCGCGTTCAGGAGTAGCAGTCCGCGCCACTTCTCAATTAGCTCGATGACGCGTTCATGCGTCATGCGCGTCTCGGCTGTCGGAGCTTCTTCCGATGTCAAATGCGCCGTCACGCTACCGCCTTCGCCCTGACGTGACTTCTCACCGTCTGCAACTTCGTGAGCTTGCCATCAGGGTCTGAGTACCAAACCGCCGAGTAGGGGTACTCGACACCGTTCAACGTTCCCATTCCAGCGAACTCATGCCCGCGTCCCGATTCGACGTATGCGAGCGCTGCGTGCGGCACGTAGTTAGGCTTCGTTTCGGTCGTATCAACGCCTTCCGTAATGAGTGAGTTCAAGCCTTTCAAATCATCGCTTTCGACCATCACGAAAACAACGTCGTAATCTTCGGCGGCGAAGAACGCGGTTGGTCCGAACTTCATCGTGCCGCTTATGTCTTTGCCTAGCACACTGCGAATCTCTTCAATGGTCACCTTCGGTTCGATTCCGAATTTCAAGGTGACATGGGGATCGGTTTCCCGGCCCTTTTCCGCAAGCGCGTCATCGGGAATCGACGCGGCCATATCGAGAAGCTGTTGCGCTACCGAGCCGATGATATTCACCTGAAGGCTCGCGTATTCGAAGGGACCATCCATCTTAGACGTGTCTACAATCGCGTCCGGCTGCACGTCATCGCTAGGAGCTTGCGGCGCATCAGGGGCCGGAGTAACCGGCGCTGCTGCCGCGCGTGCGAGGTCCGCCAAATCCGCCTCGAATGTCCGATACCCCCGCTTATCGCTGAGGTATCCGGGCGGCAGGCCGAGAGGAGCGTCCCCGTTCTCTTTCCGTACCTCGTCAATCTGCCGCAGGCCGGTGCGAATCCCGCGATCGTTGACCTCGCTCTGAAGCCCTGCATCCAGCTCTACGTCTCGGGACGGCAGAGCAACAATATCTTCGTACCCGAACCACTGCCGTACGATGCGGTTGTGAAGCCGCCGAGTGAAATCAATTCTCGGCAGCTCCCCCTCTTCATCTGCGTTGTCGCGCGCGTTTTCGGAGGTGGCCTTGTTCTGCTCTTTAATCAGCGCCGAATGCGGGACGCCGATGAAGTAGCACGCCATCCGAGTCAGGTACTCATCGAACGGATCGATGAGCGACTTCTCGGCGGGGAAAATCGGATTCCCGTCGCCCGAAGGGACTAGAAGTAATTTCGATTTCGCGCCCTGCCCCGACGTGATTAAATCGAGCAAGTCCTGCGCCTGCGAGATGTCCTTCGGACCCCAATGCTGCGTACTCACCGGCCAGATACCTGCCGGAATGTTTCCTTCCGTGTACCAGCCGAGCTTCGTCATGTCCCGGCGCAGGGCGATGTTCAGGTAGAACCACATCCGCTCTACGGGAGAGCACCCCATCACCTTCTGCGCTGAGGGCCAGCACATGCGGTACATCAACTGCCGACGCGTGAACTCTTTTCGAGGTACCCCGCGCGTCCACTGTTCGTAAGCTACTTCATCGAGCCCGATCGGAACGCGACCAGTGTCATCGATGAGCGGCTGAATGTGATCGCCGTCAATGACGTTGATCGCGTACGGTCCTCGTTTCGACCCGCCGTATTCGTAGTCCCACCGGAGGAGCGAGAGGTTATCGCACGTGAGAATCTGAACCCACGCATCCGAAATCCACTCCGGGTAATCCTGATCTCTGTCAGGCGACTCGAAGAACGTTCGAAGCTCGGTGATGCGCGGGTCTTTGCCAGACCTCTCCTGTGTCTGTTGCGGAGTCTCGCCCGCTTTCGGGAGACACGTAAATGTGAACTCGATTTTCTTGATCTTCTCAGCAGCGTGATAGATCGCCCCGTTGACTACCGTCTGCCCACCGAGCAACCGAAGGTTCGGGAACGATACCCCGCCCGAATCCTGCTGCTTGACGTTATCCGGCGAACGAAATGCGTTGAAGCCGGGGATGTAATCGAAGATACGCGGACGTTCGTTGGCCGGCGCCTGAGCGACAGGCGGCGCACCAGCCCCCATCCAAACGTTGAAGGTCGCGCGGAGCTTGTCCGTAAACCCTAAACGCCCCGCCGCAACTACATCCTGCGGGTTGAATGGCACTCCCGCTCCGTTTCGATATCCGTTCGGGGATTGCGCCATTCAAATTTCCTCAAGCGGCAAGTCCCCGCTCTTTCATGATCTCCGTGATGATCTGACATTCCGTGCCGGGACATTCGGTCTGCTTGTTGCGGTGCCGCTCTGCGTGTTCGTTTTCGAATATCTTTGCGGCGCGGAGACGTAGGAACTCGATTGCCGTTCCGGCCTCACCTCTTGCGTGTAGCAGGTGGTGAATCGCCTGCGTCATCGCGTCTACGTCGTCGCCGTGTGACCCCGGAGGATTTGACCCGTTCGGGAACGACGCGCAATTTTCGATGAACAGCAGAACCCACTCACGGTCAGCGCGCGGGTTCCCCTGCGCGTCGTACGGATTCGGCAGCCACACATTTCCTGAAGCGATGTACGGCGATACGGCCTGCGCTCTCGCCGTTTTATCGCCGTCAGGATTGACAGGTGTCACTCCGGGGATTTTATCCTTCAACGTAGCGATTACGGACGGTCCGTTCGCCTTGTTTTCGATCAGGATTGCGCCGCGATGCCGATTTGAGAAATCGAGAATCTTTTCAACTTCACGCGCGAAATCAAGCTGCGCGTAAACTTGCTCAGGCTTCATGTAGCAGTTCGCGCCGACTCTGCCCCACGCCTGACCAGCCGTGTAGTTAGCCGAATCGCTACCGGACCCGCGAGACGATTTAGATCGGTGAGTGTCTACGATGCGCCCGCCCAAGTCCCACGACTGAATCTCTTCATCGAATTTCGCGGGGAGATCATCCCAGAACTGCCACCACGCGCGTTTGAGAATCCCGCCTTCGGACGGCGCGGGTCGCTGTTGAAGCTGCCCCGCCGCCATGTACGGGTTTTTACGTTCAATGTCGGCGACGTACGCTTCCGGGAAGCGAGCCGGATGCATCAGCTCCCCGGCAACCTTGCGCGGGTCTTTCCACCCGATGACGGTTACTTTCGAGCGCTCTGGCTCATACCGCATCGGGATGAGCAGGTGCTGATACCCGCCCGCAGCGAGCAAATGCCCCGACAAGTCATTCTCGTGAAGTCGCTGCATCACGATCACGATAGGATCAACGATCGGATCGTTTAGCCGCGTGAATACCGCTTCATCGAAGGTGACGAGCGACGCTTCGCGCTCTTTGTCGCTGTGCGCCCCCTGCCTGTCGTGCCAATCATCGATTAGGACGCGGTCTCCGCCGTCGCCCATCACGCCGCTGCTGGCACCGAACGCGATTCGGTAGCCGCTGCGGTCGTTTTCGAATCTGACCTTTTGATTCTGGTCGCCGGTTAGCTCGAAACCATCAGGGTCGCCCCAATCCGAGTTATCGGTTAGGTTGTATCCACGCCCCCAACGCTCCTGATACCAATTCGACTGAATCAGCCGACGCATCGCGAGGTTATCGCGAATTGCCAGCTTCTCAGCGTACGAACCGCACAACCACTTGATCGTAGGGCGATGAATCCACTCCCACGCAGGCCATGCGACGCTGCAAATCGTGGACTTAGCTGTGCGAAAGGGAACGTTGATGATGAGCCGAGTTATCTGACCTTCACTGACAGCCTGAAGGTGTTCGCAGATGGCCCCGATGTGCCAATTATCTTTGAACTGAACAGCGGGCCGCATGATCGGCCACGCCTGCGCGACGAACTGGTAGAGGCTAGTTGATGCCTTCCTTCGGAGTTTCTCCCGAAGTAGCGCCTTCTCTCTCTCGCGAATCCAGCTCAGCCGCTCTGAGGGCGGCAAGTTCGGGATCGATATCGTCATCGTCTAGGTCGCGGACATCCGAATCAGGCGTGCGTGTCACCTCGATTGCTTGCGTCGGCTTTCCGAATGCACGATCGAAGATATCGGCGATCATCTTACCGTCAGGCTTCTCGGTTGTGATGAACATGTAGTTCTCGCCGTTGCCTTCCTCGTTTCCGTTATCGAGAAACTGCCGAATGCGCTCAGGGTCAGTGACGAGGACATGCTCGCGCTTTTTGTTCTTGCCTTCGCCCGTTTCGATGATTTCGTAAACGTAGTTGCAACCTTCCGCGAGACGAAGCTGCGCGTTGAAGATGCGGTGAGCCGTTCTGTACCTGCGAAGCTGAACCTCAGCCGCAACCCGCTCTCGCTCGATCGTTGCGGGGTTCTTGCTTCCTTTCGGGCGCCCACCTGCGTGCTTAGTTCCTGCGTAACTCATAGACTAGGTTTGGAAACTAGAAAACATGCACGGCCTATTTCGTTGCTCCGTCGCAACTTACGCGGCGGATGACGCTTCCCGATTTATCCCGCATCCGAAGTCGCACGCCTTGCCCTCATACGGGTACTTGCGACACATCCCCGGACGCGATTCGTAAGCGTTACAGAGTCGGGTGTTTTCGTTCCAATGTTTGCAGGTGAAATACTGCGTCACATCTACCGCAGGCGCGGGTTGCGCATCTCTACCTTCTGACTTCCGCTGATTGTCCGCACGTAGCGCGTAACTCGCTCTCGTTCGTACCTTTCGGCGGCTTCTACGCCCCATTCGTCGTCGTAATCGTCAGGGGTGCCGAGCCGATTCAGTCTGTCCATTTCAGACAGGAACGAATCTAGCACGAAGGTGAACTGCGCTCCATACGTTGTGTTTCGAGCCGTGAGGCTTTCAATCAGCGTATTGACGTTTCGGAGCTTCGCTTTTGAGCACGCGCGGCGGCAGGCTAGGTCAACATCCAAAACCCAATCCCGCGTCTTTGCCGGGTCGCGCTCTTCATGCATCAGCGATTTAGCCGACGCTAGATGCGAGCGTAACTTTTTGAATTGGTTCAGGATAGTAGCGGCGCGCCGCTCGCGAAATCTATCTTCGATTGCCTCAGAATCTTCAATCTTTTCCGAGACTTCGGCAACGCACACTTTTCCCAAGTTGGCTTAAGTGTAGGCATACGCTTGGCTCTGTCAAGAAAAATCTTCGCGCTTTTCGATTATCTCAGAAAAGTAACTCACTCGCCCGCACCTCGCCGCGATCCGAAGTCACGAGCCGCTTCACCTGCAATCGCTGCAAATAGGCGTCACGAGTAGAGCGTTTGAATCCGGTCACCTTGTCTATCTCCGAACGCTCAACCGCGTCAGGATGAGCATCGATCAACACCTGAAGGACGGCACGCTCGCCGCCCGGAAGTTTGGCAAGCCAGTACGCCCGCAAATCTGCGCCAACCGGCAGCGGCTCGAAATCGCTCCCGAGAGCCGCGACACCCTCATCTGTCGCGAGAATAAGCTCGCCTCGCACATCTACGTAACCCCTTTCGCGCAGGCGCTGGATGTACGCATCTCGCGTAGACCTTTTGTAACCGGTCAGCACGGTCATCTGTTCACGAGTTGCCCCGTCCGGATATTGAGCACAGACGATCAACGTCGCCTTTTCTCCGCGCGGCAATTCGCCGTCCGCTGACGAACCGTTTGATGGTGCGACCCTGCGCGCAACCTCACGAACGAGAGGGCGCGACGGTGTAGCGTGACCGTGCGACGGCGGTACCGGAACCGCCTCCGGCATCTTCACATCAGGAAGTTCGACGGAAAGCTCTTTCGCGAAGTCGGAAAACATCGGCGCAAGTTTCGCGAGTAAGCGGCGTAGTCGTTCGAACCGGAAACGATCATCGCGCCGTGCTGCTTCAAGCGCAGCGGTCGTAGCTTTCCATACCGCATCCGATTCGCGCTTGCCTTCGGTTTTAGCGCGCAGAAGATCAGCGCCGCTAGGTGCGGCAGACGGCTTAGCTTGAAGCTGCCGTTGCAACTCGACAATCTTGCGCCGTGCGTCCGTTAAGTCACGCGCCTGCTCTTCCGCTTCAGCAGGAAGGTTCGCGAATTCCGCCGCGAGAATCGAACGCACCTTGGATGATGGCGGAGGAACAGCCACGTCGAAACGATGTCCGGCTTTCGGCATCGTAGTAGCGACATCATCCGTCCGCATCTTGAAAACGCCATTCACCGAGAACGCGGGACCGAATCCGTAGAATGTTTGCGGCGGCAAATCGCGGAGCGCGACGCTGTCCGCTTTCGACATGCCGAGAATGTCTCCCGCGCGCTTTTGATCTACGTCAAGCCACGTACGACCGATAAGGACGTTGTTGCATTCAGCGGCTACATCTTTGTGCAGTTTTGAAAGCCTCTGCGTCGCTACGATCGCGCAGTATCCCCGCTTGCGCCCCTGCGCTAGAAGCGCTGCAACCCACTCGCTAGATGATTCCTCACCGCTCTGCGGCGCGTACAGGTGCGCCTCGTCAAGCCCGATCAACGTTGGACGCCACAGACTGCGCGGCAGGGATATCAGCGATTTCAGGAACTCGGCTACGAAATCGCGCCGCTCGTTCAACCCCATTTCGTACATATCGACTACCGCCGACACCTGCGCTTCTAAAAGTCGCCGAGCAAGCAACCCTGCCGAGCGAACCGTAGCCGGGACTTCGCCGCCTTCGCCGATCAGTAGCATGTCTACCTTTTCGCGAAGCGTGGCGAACTCGCCGTCGTTATCGAGGATGATGGTCTGAATGTGCGGCGAGGCACGTTCCGCGATCAGCCGGAGCGTTCCCGACTTTCCTCCACCGCTGTTGGCCTGCACTAGCAGCCGCGTATCGACCAGCGTCATCAGATCAATCGAGAGCGGATGGCTCTCGGTGCGGCCAATTTCTATGCGGCGATTTGCCATCTAAAGCCCTTCACTGACTTCCTTCAAAATGAACCCGCCGCCGTCGCGTTTCCGGTTTTCACGGACCACAAAAAACCGGAAGGGGTACTTTTCAGCCGCGAGCTTGATCTTCACGGCGGCATCATCTTCGATCGGTCCGCCTTTCGTATCGTGCAGCTCTATCGTTCCGTCCGCGAGCATCACATCGAAATCGACGGTTAGGAATGTAGCGTCGGCGAGCCTTAGCTTGATGCCTTCGAACTCCCACCACGCCACTTCACCGACAGCCTTTCGCAACTCCAAATGAGCGGCATACCGCGACTCCAGCCCGTTCATCGTTCCGGCCTTCAACCTGCCGAGCGCGTAGATTTTCTTTCCCTTCGGCGCGCGACTCGTCAGCAATTGGCGGTATTCGGCAGGCGTGACGGAGTTCGCGACCATCACATGAATCCCTCGAAAAGCATCTTGATGGCCCCATGGCGCGAACACTCCGCGTTCGGCTCATCAGCTAACCCGCCCTCTCCCGCGCGCACCGTTCCCGCCTTTACGAACCGAGAGCATTTTTCGCAGACGGGCACAAAAACAGCCATGCCGATTGAATCTCCGAAGTCGTAAGCCAAGCGGCGGGTACCTCCGTATTCATTCATTGCGATGCCGCGCTCTTTTCAAGCGCGTCAATGGCGCCCACTTCGGGTGATTCTTCGTCGGTGATCTCCGAACTTTCGGCAACTTCACGCACGTCCAATGGTCGGGGAACCCCTGAAGTCTTTCGCATTCTAGAGGTGTCAATCGACGCACTGTAGATAGCGGAGGTTTGCGATCTACTAAGAGCGTCGGAGAACTCATTTGATCCTCCGATCCTAGGTTTGCTACCGCCGCTCTGATGGTTGAAAGCGAAGACAGGAACTCCGCGCCCCGTGCCGTCCTCGCTCGCGTCAAAACCTTCGGAGCCGCGCAACGTATGCGAGACCATAACGCCGTGCTCATAGCTTCGGTCAAGCGTGTAGGAGGGACCGCCTGGGTCTCCGATGCCAGTGCCGTTCTGCCGTTTGTCTCGTCCCCATTGCTCGGCGTATTGGATCGGAATGACGACAAGTTTCGAACCATCATCTTGTCCGTTGTCACGGTAGCCTCCAAAGCCTCCGACAGAGAAGACGGAAGGGCTACGCCCCGATTGGCGCTCCTGCGAAGAATTCCAGCGCACGCCTTGGCGCTCAAATAAAACCGCTGCGGCACGTCTGTAGTCTCCTGAAGAATGTCCGACAACGAACACCCTACGGCGTCGTTGGGCGACTCCGAAAAACTGTGCGTTGAGAACCCGATACGCGACGCCGTACCCGCATTCGACCAGCGAGGAGAGAACGACTCCCATGTCTCTGCCGGAATTGCTTGACAGTAGACCGGGAACGTTTTCGAAGCAAAACCACTCTGGGTGAGTGCTCTCCAAAATTCGTACGAGTTCAAAGAAAAGCCCACTTCTGCCACCGGCCAGACCGGCTCGCCTTCCTGCGACGCTGAGGTCTTGACACGGGAATCCGCCCGTGAGAACGTCGATGGCGGGGAGATCAATTGACTCTCGGATGTCTGCGTCGAATCGGAGTCCGAATGAGGCTCAAGAACTTGCCCTGAATCCGCCGCGACTCGGCCTGCTGCGGCGAAACCTTGCGTCGCTTGGCTTTCGGCTTAGCTGCGCTCACGAAGGAAAGCGTGACGTGAGGCGCGACCGTCGCCGCAGATGCAAAGAACATCGGCACCGGCACCTCGCCCCGCAAAACCGCCAACCGCGTCTCGATACTGTTGATCTCTGCCGCCACTGCCCGATCCGTCGCGACCCGTAGTTCGTTGATGCTCATGGTTCCCTCCGTTTTTCTCGAAATCTGACTCACATAGGAGTCAGAAATCCGCGCTTCCATTTTCGGTATTCATCCGTCTTTCGAATCTCGCGGCGTTGCTTCATCGGCATCTCGTAGCGGTAGGTTCGGAGATCGCAGGTGATCGGAACGCCATGACGCTGCCGATACTCGCGTAAACGCTCTCCGCAGGCCGTGCCGGTTCGCAGGTTCAGCGCATCCATGATGTCACCCAACTTCGGCGCTTCATCGGAGGCGCGGAGGGAAGCGAGATAGAACGCTATTTTCTTTCCGATCCCGATTCGTTTCTCAGCCATGCGCGGCCTCCGCCCAATCCATCGCTGGCGTAGATTCATCCCAATCCGCCGTCGTGAGCCCACAGCCGCGATGGATGCACTTACCGGCGCTATCGAACACACACGCGCATTCTTCGTTCGCAGCGCGGACTAGGCGGTCGTAATCGCCCCGCAAAAGCATCACGACCTCGTCCCCCGGCAAAACTCCGGCCTGATCGATCTCGCGGTGCACGTCCCCGCCAGTGAACGATTTCAGTAGCTCCGGCGTGTCCGCGTTATCGTACGCATCATCGACAGCGTCAGCATAGGTTTCGACTTCCCCTTCAAAGTCATCGACTTCGCGCTCAAACGCTTCAACGCTGCGGGCAAAATCTTTGACTGCGGATACATATCGTGCGACTCCGTCAACCGTCGCTAAGTCGTAATCTACCGTGTCAGGTGATCGGTCAACAAAACTCGGCGCTGACGGTCGCTCCGGCATCTTCCCGACACGGAAGTTATCGCGCGGTTCAAACGACGCCTCGATCAATTTGCAGGTTCTCTTCATGACTACCTCACGATCGGCATGATCAAATGCATCTGCTCTAAGTCGGAATCGGGATCAGGAACCGGTTCTAGCCGCATCATTCCGCTCGTCAACACTCCGCCCGTTGGCTGAGTAAACGACAGCTTGAACACGCAATCACCCATCGCGCTCAAGGCTTCCGAGAAGTGACCGCCGTTCACGCTCACGGTGAAATCTTCGCCCGAATAATCGACGGCGAGTCGGTCGTCAGCAGACCGCGCGGCATGGACGGCAGACAGCGTGATTCCGCCCTTCGTCAGCGACAGCTTCAACTCTTTCGAGCCTTCGTCGGCAGCTACCATCGCGCGGCGCACAGCGCCTAACAAAGAATCCGCGCGCATCTCGATTGCGACCGCGTACGACTTCGGAATCACTTCACGCCACGCGGGGAAGTTCACGTCCGCTGCTCTAGACATCAGCGTCCGCTCACCTACCGTTACCGCCGTCCAATTCTCGGTAGCCGTGATCCGCGCTTCGCCGTCATCGGCAATCTTCACGATGCCTTCGAGCGCTCGCTTGCCGAGTTGGGCGCGACGGCCATCTTCTGTCGTCGCTGGTGCGCTGGCGTAAGCGATTCGAACTCCGTTTGTAGCTACAGAATCGAATTTGCCCTTGCCTGCCGTCAGCAACGCGCCCGTCAAATCGAAGCGGATTTTCTCCTCTCCGATTGCTGACGATGTGGCGCGAACGATGGAGAGCAGGGACGCAACCGGCAGCCGCGCCATTTCGATTTCTGGATCATCAGCAACGACTTCGCGCGGATCGGATGGGAAGAGTTCGGCTGGCAGCGTGGGCAGCTTCAGTTTCGCCCCGCCTGACGACAGCGTGACGTAACCCTTGCTCGCATCAAACGTAACCGTGTCTTCAGGAGCACGGCGCGCGAAGTCCAACACGGGACTTAGCTCTGTTGTGAATTCGCCGTCGCTCGTTGCCGAATCTTCAACCGAGAGCACCGACGCGAACGCCGTCAATTCAAGATCGGTAGCACGAATGAACAGGTTCGCCTTCTGGACCGAAAACAGAACGCCCTTCAGGATTTCGATGTGGTGACGTTTGTTGACTGCCGAACCGCAGAAGGTTAGCTCGGATGCGAGGGCATCGCGCGGGACGGTGATGGCGGTCATGCGAGCCTCATCGGCATCAGAACGTACGTGTATTCGCCGTCACGATCAACCGGACGGAAAACGACCATCGAGTTCTCGTTTCGCATCGTCACGCTTACATCGCCGCTAAACTGTGCAAAGAAATCTCGCAAGTAAGTGGCGTTCATTCCGACGAACATATCAGGGCCTGAGTAACTGACGGCTACTGTTGCCGATGCCTCTCCGCATTCAGGATTGACGACATTGAGCCGCAGCGTGTCGACGCTGAACATCAACCGCACAGAGCGCGTACTCAGATTTACTAATGGCATCACGCGAGTGAGCGCGCAAGTCATCGCCTCAGCGTTGACTATCGCCGTGCGGTCTAAATCTTTCGCGATGACTTTTCGGTAGTTCGGAAAGTTGACATCAAGCACGCGCGAGACGATACGGCGGTGACCGCAGACGAAATGCCGATAGAAATCCCGCTCGCCGAACGTGATGACGGGATCGATCCCATCGAACAACAAAAGCGTATCCAAGGCTACACGCGGGATTAGGCTATGTCCGTCGGGATTTCTCGCGTCAGTTTTAAATGTCGCTATCGCGAGCCGATGTCCGTCAGTCGCCGCGATCTCGACTGCGGATCGGCTGATGTTCATCAACGCGCCGTTGAGCTGGAAAGGTATCTCCTCACGCGTGATAGCGAACTTTGTGCTGCGGACTGCTGTTAAAAATTCCGCCGTCTCGATAGATGCGGGTAGATCAGGCGTGAACTCCGGTAACGTCGGATAATCGTCCGTAGGCTGCCCGTCGATCTTCATCACGCAGCCGTCGTAAGCTAGATTAACGCGGCCATCGTGTACGCGAAATTCGATTGCTGCTTCCGCGTCATCGCCGATCAGCCCAGAGAGCGCCGAGATTAAGAGATCAGCAGGCGCGGTGGTAGCGACGCGCGCATCGCCGGACAGCGTCACGCATTCAGCGCGTGCAATTACGTCTAGATTTGTCGCTGTGAGCGTAGCTGTCGTCCCCATCAAATCAATCAGAACGCTCCGTAGGATCGGGATCGTGCTGCGCTTCTGGCATACTTGACCGACGAAACGAAGCTCGGCTAGAAGGGCCGCACCGTTGAAGATTGCGGATGCACTCATGACTTCCTCATCTTCGCTTTTTCGACGCATGACGGATCGAGCTTCCGTGCGTACCTCCGGTTGCGTTGTTGCTCACGCAACGCTTCGAATCTCGCGCGCACGTCGCGCGGCATCTTCCTGCGTTCGGGATGACCCTTCGGGAGCATGTAACGCCGATACGATGCGCGAGAGACGCCGAGCAATTCGTGGCGCTTGACGTGATCCGCCCATCGGACGCGTGCAGCCTTCAGCGCCAGTACACTTCGCTCTTCATGTGTTGTTGCCATGCGCACATCATCCGCAATGCTTCCGGCAATGTCAAGCGTTATTTTTGCGAGCCTGAGAAGTCAATGTTTCGGCTATGAACCGCGCCGCCGCGATGTTGCGATCGAACGCCGACTCCCAATCGAGTTCCGCGCTCGGCGGATGCTCCTCGAACGTGACGAGGCATGGTGGGCAAAGTATCTCGCGCCCCGACAGTAGCGGATCGGGCTTGACGTTCACCTTCCCGCAAAGCTCGCACCGTCCGAGATGCGGGGCGCGGCAACTACAGCCCGCCTGCTTGCAGCGCTCGTGATGGCCTTCGTCGCATCGAGCGCAGTTCAATTGGCGACGCTTTCGTGCGCGATGACTTCGCGATGACCGGGGACTCTTATTCTGGATTCGGCTAGACGCAGATCGCAATCGAAGAATTCGGCAGGCGTCACGCCGCACGCTTTCAGGATGCGGAGCAGTTGCGTTATGCGCGGCTCGGCGTGACCCGTCTCCCATGATCCAATCGACTTCGGTCCGATACCCGAACGCCGCGCGACTTCGAATTGCGTTAGCCCTGCCGCGTGACGGAAGTACGCGATGCGTGTTGAGAGGCGAATCGGAATAGTGGCCCGGATCACCACCGGTCCCTCCCTAATATTCGTTCGCCGCGTTTTTGCGTTTTCGAACCATCGGTCACGCGGCGCGCGAACCCTTCATGAGGTTGCTCCATGAAGCGCGTAGTGATGCGGTCGAAATAGAGGAGCGCCATTCCTAGTGTTCCGCATTCAGGTTGAAATCGAATTTTTTGCGAATGGATCTCAACTTCGCCAGAGTTGATTCGGTCCTCATTCAGAAGCGAACGCCACAGGCTGATGATCGCGTCGGGATGGTTGAAAAACGAAGCTGAGCCAGAGATGTCCCACGGGCGCGGCACTGGATACTCGTCATCAGACGACTCGCGCTTAAGTTTTGTCGGATGCGCGACCATCATCACGTGAACGTTTTCAGAGTGCGCGAACAGCTTAATTTTTTGCAGCGCCTCGTTCACGAAATCATGCTCGCTCTGCCCGCGCGTACGTGACGTGGCCGCGACGACATTGTACGGATCGATTACTAGCCCGTCGATGCCCTTCGCTTGATTCACAATCCGAGCGACTTCTAAAATTCGATCTAAGTTACAGCCGTTGAATGACGGATCGAGAATCGTAAAGTGCTTTTCGATGAGATGCCAGAAATGGTGAATCTCCGCCTCGCTCATTCGAGGATTAGGCCCTCGGTTGAACGGCTTGCCGATAAACTTCCGCAGCAGCGCGGCGGCGTGTCGCTGTGGCGGGAAGTTTTCAGGCGAGTAGATTAGCCATTTCCATCCAGCCCTCATCTCCCCTTGGAATGATTGGTCGCCGAGCGAAATACGAACCATCATGTCGTCTAAAAAGTTCGACTTACCAGCCCCCGGCGCGCCGGTAATAATCGTTAGCTCTCCAGCGCGCGGGCGGTACAGCTCACGAAGAACATCCCAACCTGGAAAGACTCCGGGATGGTCGCCCTCCTCCCAAAGCTGAAGCACGCGCTCTTTCAGATCGGACGACGACACCACTTCTGCCGGAATCTTCGGCTTGTCGAATCCCTCTACGATCGCGGTTAGTTCCGCGATACTCCCTCCCGATTCTAAAAAGTCGGAAGTGTCAAATCCTTTGATTCCGTTCGGATTCGGCATCGTCACGAATCCGACAGAGAGCGCGACAGGTTTTAGCGCAGATACGAACCGCTCCGCCATCTTTCGACCGGGATCGTCGTCGTCCGCAATGATGCATACGCGGCGTGCGGCGAAAAATCGCGAGTCATCCGTGCGCCACTTTGAAGCGGCCCCGTTCGGAGTCGTCGTTGTCACGAACCCGAGAGACGCCAGCCGATCGCAATCCTTTTCTCCCTCGACTACGATCACGGTTGTTTCCTGCGGCGCACCGCAGAGTTCCGGCAACCGATAAAGCGGAATGTACCCGTCCGTTCCGGTCAGCCAATCTCCCTCAACTATTGGATTAGGCCGCGACCACACGAACGTCTTTCGTCCTTCGTCGTCTAACCAGCGGTCCTTTCGTGCGAACACAGACCCGTCTTGATTGCGGTAAGTGTAGGTTGCGACGTGGCGACGCGGGCGCGACGCTTTTGATTTCGAGTCGGAATCAGAATCTCTCGTCAGCTCACCCTTCGCGAAGCCGAGAGCCGAAGAGACCGATTCAAAATCACAACCGGCCTTACAACTCAACACCACCGGCACCGTGCCGCCCGCCGCTACGGAAAGCGATGCGTGCCTATCGTCATGAGCAGGGCATCGCGCGATAAATCCTCCGCCTGATTTTCGATGCGACGGCAACCGAGCAAGAACATCATCCAGAGTCGCGACCATCAGATCACTACGCCCATTCGTCCCGGCTTGCGCGGCTTCTCGGCGGCGCGCGTCAGCGGTCGGTAGTCGATGTAGTCTTCGTAATTGAAAATCAGCGTTGATCCCATCTTGACGAATCGCGGCTCGATTCGTTCCTCTTCAACCTTCCGCGAGTAGTTTGAGATGGCGCGCCCCAAATCCAAAGCGAACGCTTCCAAATCTTCATCCGTGCCGCCGCGCTTGGTGATCGCATTCACGAACGCATCGAAGTGCTTTCGCGCCTCGCGCTTACCCTCTTTTCGTGGGACAAGTTTCCAGCACTCCGCGAAAGTCGCGTCACACCATGTCACATTTTTTCTGTGACTCGGCGTGACGGTCACGCTCGGTGTGTGTTTAGATTCTTCTGTATTAGATACAGAATCTAAATTAGAACCCCGTGAAAGAGAATTTGAATTATCGCGCTCTCTTTGTTTCCGTTTTCGATCTCTCGCCGCTGCCCTGTCCGCTTCGTCATCGGGTTCGCCCGCATCTCGGTACTGTTCTTTGTTCACCACGATCCATCCCCAATCTCGCCGATCTTCGATAGGAATGATTCGCCTTCCTTCGTGATCTGGCGTCCGGCTACGCTCGTCTGGCGCACCAAGCACTTCGATGGCGCGATCGATGGCAGTAGCCTGAAGGTTCAACCTTCGCGCGAGAGACGACCGCGTGATGTCGATTCGCCCCTCTCGGTCGCTGGAGACGATCATGTAAATAAAAACTAGCCTCGTTTCTGGTTCGGTGTCGTTGATGGACGAATCGAAAAATGACCGGTGGATTCGCCCATAGCTCATGCGCGCCCAGCCTCCATCTGAACAGCCGAAACGAGCGCGCCCGATTCGTTGAGCCGCCCATCCCAAGCGAGACGGTTAACCACCGCGAGGATAGCGGACTCCGGCAACAGGTGACGAAATTCGGCGATGACGGATGGCGACGGTGGCGTAGCGCCGTACTCGCACAACGCTTCGTAAATCAAGTCCTCACCGAGTCGCCAATCGTTCGCTAGCTCGGTTTTCGTTCGCCGCTCTCCGGTCAAGCTGAAATACTCGTGGCACGGTTCGCACCACGTCACCAACGCGGAATCCGAGTATTCCCACGGAGCAAAGCTAGATCGGTAATACAGGTGGTGAACGTTGAGTGTTTCTTCGTCGTTTCCGCAATCCCGACACGCGAAATTATCACGCGACATGATTTCTAGTCGGCGACGCTGCCATCGCGGGTCGCGCAGAAGCGCCGCGTAAGTACCCTCCCGTATCGGCATTCTATGCTGCCCCGTCTGTGTTCAGCAGCCAAACGAACACGCGCCCGAAAGATGCCATATCGCAGGGTAGGCCGCGCTCGATTCGTGAGAGGGTTGCGGAGCTGACTCCGATCTCTTTAGCGAGATCGCGGAGAGAGAGTCCTTCGACGGTGCGGATGAGTTTTAGGGCTTTGCGCAGCCTCATTCGGCGGGGTGCTCCTTAGCGTCTTATGTGAGGAGTAATGCGTTACGCCTAAGATATCACTCGCCGGTTGTCATGTCTACTACTTTTTCCACGTCCACCCATCCCGAAGGTCTCCGATCGCCTGTCTGCTCACCCCATACTCCCGCGCTACGGTCGCGGGCGGTACCCCGCGCGCTAAGGCCTTCCGTATCGTCGCCACGTCCGTCTCCGTCAGCTTGGCTGGCCGTTATCGCTGATGACCGCAACTCTTGATCCGTTGCTCACCAGAGTCCGCCCGTGCGCGTCGTTCGTTATTGTCGCCTTGCCAGTCTGCATCGTTGCCTCCATACGAAGCAAGATACTTCCGCCCGCTCGGATTGTCAAGCTATTTGTCAACATAGAGCCTAAGATTTCTTCAGAGATCGATAGCGTCCGCGTCGTCCTCCGCGACGGCTTCGCCTTCGACTGGCGATAGCGCATCGAAGATGGACGGCTGTCGAGTTTCCGGCTTCACTCCGGCTAAAGCCATGTTTTTGACGGCCTGCCTGTAGTAGCTAGGCTTTAGCTCAACAAGTACGGCCTTGCGTCCTAACTCTACGGCACCGAACGCCTCAGACCCGACGCCGCCAAAGGGCGTCAGAACGACTTCGCCCGGATTGCTCCACAACGTGACGCAGCGTTGGATGACATCTAATTGCAGGGCGTGAACATGTTTTTCGTCCTCGGAGTCGCGCGCCTCGCGGTATGGCAGAACGCGACCGATTCGGATGTCATCCCAAAACGCCGATGCGTACTGACGCCAAATCCAGTGCGAGTACCGATTCTCGATCTGATTTCCAGTATGACCGCGATACCGTAGCAGCCCCTCCGGAATCTTTCTCTCTCCGAAATACTCCATCAGGCCGGTAGGGTGAGCAATCGGGATCGTGTTCTTGCCGCTCCTTCGGAATACCAACAAGTAGTCAGCAGAGGCTACGGTGCATCGTGACGAGTCTTCAACGATGCCGCGATGCGAAAGGGCTTTCGTCATCGTACGGTTACGGACGGCCAACGGCTCTTTCCACACGTGGTATCGCGCGACGTATGCGAACCCTAGCTTTCGGTGCAGCCGGATAATGTCGCCGGGGAAGTCGGCAAGCGAATCGCATCCGGTGTTGCCGGTAGCTACATCCGCGCAATGCACCGCCGTCATTCGCCCCGGCAGCGTCACGCGATGAAGTTCCTTCACGACGAACTCGTAATGCTCGAAGAATTCATCGTACGAGCCTGCGTTCGACAAATCCCGGTCACTCGATGAATAGTGATACAGCGCACCGCCGCTCTCTGTAGCGAACGGCGGGGAATACACGGACAAATGAACCGAGCAATCTGGCATAGCTCCTAAAACTTCGATGCAGTCTCCGTTATATAGAGCGTACCTGTCTGTGATTACTTGATCGAAGATAGCCACGAAGGAACCTCACTCTCGCGGTCGAATTGAGCCGCGCGGTTAACTTTAATAGAATTGTTCATTTCCGAAACTAAAGCGGTGAACATATCGTCAGCCTGTTTAGCTTTCCGCTGGAGATTTTTGAGAACAAGCATGCCGCCCTCGGTCGTAACGGTGTCTACTACTACCGGCTTCGTTTGGCCGAATCGCCAGAATCGCCGAATCGATTGGTACCGCTGTTCGTAGCTATGGCTAGGGAAGGCTACAGTATGCGCACAATGCTGCCAGTTCAGACCCCACGCGCCGATCTTAGGTTTGATGATAAGAAGCCTTGCGGAGCCGTTAGCAAACGCCGCGAACGTCTCCTCTTTGCGCTCCGGGCTATCTGCGCCGCTAACTTCGCGCGCCTCTGGCAGCAACTTGCGGAGCATCTTTCCTTCGTCGTTCAGGTGGCACCACAACACGGCAGGTTCATTCGTGTGGCGAACTAGTTCCGCCGCCGTGTCGCACCTCTCCGCGATCGTGCGTCGCTGCTCTTCTCGTTCCTCCCAAAGCCCTTGAGCGTACGTCTCGAAAAGTTGCCCATCAGGTATGCGAGCGGCCTTCACGATGTGCTGATTCTCAATCAGCGGCGGGAGGGTGAACCTAGAATCATCAAAACCAAGATCGGACGGTTTTCTGATAGCCCTTGCCCACGAACAAACCCATCGCCAAAAGTGGGACTCCGCGTGACCTTTGAACCGCCACTTATCGCCGCCCCCGCCGTGAGTGCGCCATTTCTTGCTAGTGTCGCTAGTGTTCTGATCGTTTTTGAAAAAACGATTCAGCATGTCCATGTGGCCGAGTTGTCCGAGGGCTTCGCTTGAAGTTCCTAGTTCTACGAAGTCATTCGGGGCGGCGGTCGCAGTCGCCAAGAGCCGGAATTCGATTTTTCTCATGAACTCTGTGACTACTTTGCGTCGCTTTCCTGCGAATGATTTAATAGCGGAACTTTCGTCGCATACGACTCCAGCCCAATCGTTAGGGTTGAACAGGTGCAGGCGTTCGTAGTTTGTGACGTTCAATCCGGCGCGTGCCGTGCCGTCGTCAGAACGGCGAACATCGATACCGAACTTCGCGCCTTCCTGAGTCATTTGCGCGTTGACGGCAAGCGGAGTCACTATGAGAACGGGCCGATTCTTGCGGCGAGTGACATTCTCCGCCCACACCAATTCCTGAACCGATTTTCCGAGTCCGCAATCTTCAAATAAAGCTGAGCGGCCCTTGCGAAGCGCCCACGTTGTCAGTGCCGACTGAAAATCGAAAAGGAAGTCAGGCATCCAGCTAGGGCTGAATCCATCATCCGATCCTAGCTGCGCTTTCCTTTCGAGGAACGACAGGTAATCGTTCGCTACTCCTGCACGCGGCGCGAGCATCAGAACGGCACTTCCACTTCTATGTCGTCGCGCGTCACCGATCCCCACGCGACCGGCATAATCGCGGCAAGCGCGTAGTCGCGAACGGGAACGACAAAGAATCTGACGCCGGGATGTTTCTTTGCCAACCGTTCGGCCTCGGCATTGGCTGCGGCTATTTCGAAATGGCGGCATTCGGGGATGTTTTCGGCGAATCGTCCGCCTTCACGCCAGACGAGCCAAAACGCCGGGGCCAGCGGAGGCGACAACGATTGCGGCAAAGCTGCGCTCATGTTCATACGCAACATGTCAGACAAGACTCTGAAAGCGTCGGCGTCCTGTTCGCATTCTGCCGCTTCCTTGAAGTCGGCGGCGTACCGGCATCGTGTTGCGCGCGCGCTGATCTCGGCAACTCTGCACGCTGCCCACTCGCTTGTGATGTCGTGTGTGACATTGAATTCCATGACGCCTCCATGCTCTAACGACGCAGCGACAATCGCCGCTACGTCGCCACAACAGAGGGGTGACTACTGATTCGCCGAAGCAGCGGCGGCGTCTTTCGCAGCCTTAGCGGCGGCGCGCTTTTGCGCAGGAGTCTGCTCTTTCTCGCTGGTCTCCTCTTCCTTCGTCCCGGCTGCGATGTGCTGATCGATCAACGCGGCCTGATCTTTCAGTGAGTTCCGTTTCTCGCATGCCGTCTCGAAGGCTTCACCTTCCGCCGACTTGATTTCCTGTTGCGTGGCCGTGATGTCATCCTCGGTGTACTTTTTGAATCGGGTCAGTTGTTCAATGTCGAATCGTCTCACGTATCGTCTCCTTTGTTCCTCGCTCATGGTAGTTGTCGCTCTCCAACGCGCGGCAGATGTGCCGTTCGCTAAGATTATGTTCCGCGTAGAAATTGATTGATCGCGTCGCTAGTCGATAGTGATTCTTTGCGTTCACTCGAGTCCGAAGTTGCCAGCAGTCCGCGACGTTCAAGTTCCGCCTTGCCCTCCGCCAGTTTCGCGCAGAAGTCGTCAAGCGCGGCGCGCATCAGGGCGATGTAATCTTCGTCTCGATTTACGCGAACAATGACTTTAGGAAGTTCAGGGTGATAACTCACAACGTCAGCCCACTTGCGTTCCGTGACGAGTAACTGTCCTTGCACTTGGCATTTGTATACGGCATCCACACCTTGTTGCGGATAGAGCAAATATCCAAGATGCACAGCAGGCGAAGGGCATTTCAATTCTAGTTCGCCATCCTCGCCGACTAGCCGATCCGGACTCGCCCCGAACCGCCCGTCATCAGTCGTGCAAAATCCGACCGTTTCGATTTCAACGTCCCGCTCGAATTCGTACCAATTCGCCGCGTCCTCCTCTAGCTCTAAGCCTCGCGACATCCAAGGATACGACGGCGAATCAAGCGGCCTGCCGAGCATGATTTCGGCTAGGAGTTCGTGCAGGTAGGCTTTCGCTTGCTCGCTAGGCTTCCCTGTTTTAGGCGTGATGATCCGATGAAACGATGACGCCGTAGGCACGCCTGCACGAGCTAATCGCCATTCAGCGCTACCCTGCTGCATATCAAAACGCTTCACTGTGACTTCTTCCGTTTCTGATTGAGCGCTGATATAGCCGTATCGTATTGTCCGTTCGTGATGTCCTCGATGCGGCTGACCTTCATGAGTTTCAGGAAACCGTCATCGTTGAAGGTCTTTCCGCTGTCTTTGATATCGGCGATCAAGTCGAGAATAGTGCCGACTTTTTTATCGTCGATTGGCAATCCGGCGCCTTGCATACCGTTATCGTCCTCGTCTTCCGTAACGATGTTCAGGTATTGACTTAGCGCGTATCGCTTACCGTAGCTGTAGATTGAGCCAGCTCCCTGCACCCTGTTCTTGGCGCCAGTGTCGTCAGCGAGCGGGAGGAACACTGAGCCTGAGTCCTGATGGCCGTCAATGTGACGTACGGTCACAGTAATCTTCAACAAATTTCCGGCAGGAACCAAATCCGAGCTGTACGAAATCGTGAATCCCTCTTCTGTGAGTAGGGGCATGATCGCGTCACAAATATCCGAGTAGCGCGCGTATTTGATTTTGGTCGTTCCATCTTTCAGCACGATCGCACCATTTTTCGTGATGCGCGGAAGTCGCGGCTGAAGACGCGCGAGCGCCTGATTGAATGACGATTCTGCGGAACGCGCCATGACCGTCATCTGCATTTCGAGCAACCGCTCCATCTTCGCTACGTCAACGCTCGGGTCGGAAGCGGCGCGTGCGATCACGCCTAAAAGTGTGTCGCGCAACTCGACTGCGTTTTCCTGCGCGCCGGAGTCGGATAAGTCTCGCTTGGTAGCTACTTCAACTGTCGTCATTTCGACTCCTTGCGCTGTCGGCTACGTTCGATGTCCATGAGGCGCACGACCTTGTCTCGTTCGTCCGACGCGTAGCGCAACGCTAACTTGCGTATCGCTTCGTAGAGACCGAGCGGGTTGCTGTCAAATGCGTACGCCGCGCAAATAACGTCAGCGATGGCGCGCTCCGCCTCATTCGCGCGCGCGGTCTGCTTCGAAATCTCCGCTTGCTGAAGCCTGATGGTCTCTCCGTTAATCTCATTCGCGAGCCGTACATGCTCCGCGTGAATCCCGCGCTCAAGCTCCGTAGTTTCGGGAAGTGTGCCGCCGAGTTTTCGCGCCGTTTTCATGTGCTCAATCATTTCACCCCGCCGCCGCGAAGTCAAGCGAAAGTTTTGACGTAGAACGAAAGCGAGGGCATGATTAGCGGAAGGAGATTCGAGCATGGTGACACTCGCGTTGATTTTGCTTGCGGCAGTGTTTTTCGGTCTAGCTACTTTTGGAGCGCAGGAGCCTGCGCACTTCCGCTTCTCACCGGCAGGGCAGCTCTGCCTAGCACTGGCGTATCTGTTTAGTGTGTGGCCGAAAGGTTAGATGACGTGAAGTTCGCGCAGCAATTGCTGCCCATCGCGGCTGATCCACCACCGTCTGCGCGTTCCGTGATAGTAGTCGTACGTCACGAGTCCGCGCCGATGCAAGCGCCACAAGATAGTTCCCGCCGCCGCGCCCATCTGCCCGCCGCGTCGCGCTGTGTTCCGGTTTCCGCATCCCGACACGACATCCCATCCGCGCGCCTGCGGCCATAGTTGCTCCGCAAGCTGAGCCGGAAGCAGCGACTCCGCTGATCCGTTCAAGATTTCGAGGACCGATTGTTCGGCGTCAGAGGGCAGCGAGTCGTGACGATGCCGAGTCATCGCGTCACACTTTTCCATGGAATCGCAGAAAGCGCATCGGCATCACTAGAGGAGATCATTCCCAGCTTGCGAAGCCCTTCGATACCCTCATGGCTGATGCAATGTTGAAGCGTATGCACGCCGGTAACTGTTGCGATTCGTCCAACCATGATCTCAACTTCACCGCAGGCGCACGGTCCTGACGCGCGAATCGCGGTCAATTCGGATGCCTCGTCGCTTGGAAGTTCCGGCAACGTCGCACGCTGCCAAAGTGCCGGTGGTCCTTCGACATCCTGCGGAAATATGAAATGGCCGCTCGCAACCCACGCTGTACCATTCGCGATCTTCCACACATTGACCGAGTACAACTTCGGCTCCGCGTCGCCCCAACAACGCGCGTACAGCCACCACCATTGACGGTCGTTAGCGCTGCCATCGGGCCATTCGGTTTGCCATGACTTAGCCGATTCGAAACCGCGCCATGCCTCACGGCTGCACGGCTTATAGAGCGGCGCCTCGCCGAAATCCGTTTCGGTTTCGGGCGTGAGTTCGATCTCGCAGCATTTACAGCGGCTCACGGCTCACCGCCCATTGCAATGCGACGAATCCTGCCAGCAAGCTCTACGCGCATATCACCCCGTGCAATTCGATGCGCAAGCGCCTGTGAGTCGGTCAGTAGTTTCGGCCTGGCGTAGCTGAGTTCCGCGCAATGCAACAAGTCCGCGCAGATCACGTCGAGTTCGTCGGCGGTGAGTTCGACGTGGAGGGTTACGGTTGGCTCGCTGGCCCTCATGCGATTGGACTTCATGACTTCCTTGCGCTATCCGGCATTCCGTCGCCGAGCCAATCAACAAAATCAGGATCGGCGAGCGCGACATAGGCAGCGATGTACGCGGCGACTCGCGGAGGATGCGCATCAATGATGATGCGGATATCGTCAAGCGCGGACAAATGCCGATTGCGCGTTCGCCAGCAGTGCGCCGCCATTTGCGCATCGCCATGAATAGCAGGGGAGACTGGTTCGCTCAAAGCGCGTCCTTCTCTTCGGCTGCTACGAGCAAATGGCGCAACTCCCGAGCGAGCCCGTCACGACCGCACGCATTGCCGAGACCGTAGCCGCGATGATACGCGTGTAGAGTCGCGTTCAGGATGGATTTCAGGTTGCGATCGACATCAAGCGTGACGCAGTAAAGTTCGTTGCCTTCCTCATCCTCAACCGAAATCGTGTTGCCGCGCTTGTGTGTGAATTGGAAGCCGTCTGCCAGTTCGTGTGTGTCGTCGTTCATGATTTTGGTTCCTTTCGCGCGAGCGCTATTGCTCGCGCAGCTTGTTCGCGGCCTCAACTTGCTTCCAAGGGTCCGGAACGAATCGGAATCCTTTTTCGCCGATCGCTTGACTCAGGCAATCGGAAAGAAGATAGCCTACAGTCGAAGGCAATCGTTCAAGGTTGCGCCGCCGCAACTCTTTCTGGAGACTTTCGTGCGTGTAGCGCGGGAGACTCGCGCGAATATCGGCAGGAACGAGTTTTTCGAATTTCGCAATCAGTCGCGCCGCACGTTCGCCATCGCGGAGAATCTTCGCCCGTTCCTTCGCGTCACGCGCCGCACGCTTCTCGTCTAGCGCCGCTTTCTTTTTCTCCGCTTCCTTCGCTTCGATTTCGACTACCTCGCGTAGCGGGCGAACCTTCCAATCGGCAAGGCGTTTCGTCTGCCACTTGATGTACGAAGTTTCGGCAAGGATGCGCGGCTCAATGTCATCAGCGTTACGCTGGCGCAGGTGATTCACGAGCGACAGCGCGTCCGTCACTTCGGCGGGCGTCAGGTAACTCGGAACGCCTTCGCGAAGTCCGTCACGTTCGGCTACGGCGAAGTACAGCAGCCACGAATGATCGCCCCTCGCGCGAGTTTCAGTTTCAACGTGTGCTGCTTCACCGAAAGCGAATCGACGGTCGTAGCGATTGAAGACGTAATCAACGCGATTCTCCGAAGTTGGGATGCGAAGGTCGCGTTGCGCGTCAAGCATCCGCTCGCGTCGAACCTTCGCGGCTTCGATCAGTCCCGGCAGAAGTTCTGCGCTCAGTTCGTACGGAAGATGACCGTGGCCGACGCAGACGCCCTCGAACTGATGCCACTTGACTTCATAGCCATGCTGCGCAAGTACGCCGAGCGGGAGCTTTTGCGTTGAACCGCAGGCCTGACATTGGCCTGCGTGCGTTGCTCTGCGATCCGTTTTCATGATGCGCTCCACATCTGCGGCATCGGGTAAAGTTTCGGTCCACCGAGCGGCGGCTGATACCCGGCGTCACCAGCCGCGCGAATTTTCTTCGCGCACTCCTCGCCGACGTAAACGATTTGATCGTCACGCGTATCTGCATCGCACGGTCCTCGCTTCCCGATCTTACGATCACACGCGAAGCAGCGATCTATTTTCACCGATCTTCCGTGCGTCTTCGAGCGCCACAAGTGCGTTCGAAAGACAACCGCTCGCGTTAGCGAAACCCCACGCAAGTTTTGTCGTTGTAACGCTGATCGCCTGTTCCGGCCCCGTAGAATCACGGGATATCTCGCGCGTCGCGTCGTCGAGAAAGCGGCGCATCGTCTCGATTGCTTCGAAGCATTGCGGTTTGACTCGTTCGATGCGCACTTGGCGGTAATCTACGTCGCGCTGCGTTGCTACCGTTTCGTTGGCTTCCATGTTGGCCTCCATGAGCGGAACAATAGTATCGCGCCCGCGCGATGTCAAGCTATTTGTTCAGACGGCGCAACGGCCACGATCTCAACACGTTCTCCGCGATCCGTGCGCCGCTTGATTCTGGCGACGATATCTCGCACGTCTTTGCGCGGCCACGTTTCGCCGGAAGCGAGGGTTACATCTAGCAGGGCGTCGGGATGGTAGACGGCTTGGAACTCCGCGTAGGCTTCGTCAACTGTTCTCATGAAAGATGAGACAAGGAAGCGAAGAAAAGGTAGGGCGCGTGCTACACTTTTACTGCGAATCGCCGAGCAGTTCAACGCAGTTAGAAGCACGACGCATCACAAAAGGAGCGACTCAATGTCTAACATTACTCTTCCGATCAACGATTCCGGCCACGTCGATTGCCCGGAGTGCACCAAACCCAACGCGCTTTCCCAAGTCCGCGCCAAGTTCTTCGTCTCGGACATTAACGTCTACTCAATCAACCCGCCGCAACGACAGATCACCTTGAAGCCAGTCTACTCGACCAACCCCGAGCATGAGAACAAATCGTTTTGGGATGCGACGCCGAACGGTGAACTGAAGATGACCATCAACAACCCGAGCGCCGCCGAGTTCTTCAAGCCGGGGATCGAGTATTACATTGACTTCAGCGAAGCGCCGCCGACGCCACCGAGCGTCTACGGCACGCCGCTGACTAAGTAACCGACTCGGCGATTCGCACCTGCCGCGAAATAGTGAACTAGCTTACGGGCTTCGCGCCTACCGGCTTACGGCAGAATCCGCAGATTACGCGCCGCCTCGCCTTCGGGTGTTTGCATTCCATCCGAGCGATGACGCACGCGAGAGTCGCGGCAGTCGGTGCAACGTTCGATGCGCGAATCTCAACTCGCGTCATTTCTCCGTCTACCATCCGCTCCAAAGTTCGCGCGCAAAATCCGCAGGCGATCTCGCGACGGTGTTTCGGGTGTCGGCATTTCTTCCGCGACTCGATGCCCGCTGCCCCGGCTATTTTCGCGGCTGCGCTGCGTTCTTTTTTTGTGCGGCTGTTGTTCAGCGCGACCGCGCCACGTCTGCCGATTTCGGATCGCGCTTGCTGGATTGTTGCTTCGTCAAGTCCCATCGAGAGGGTATCGTACGCGCGGGCGGGATGAAAAGTCAACGCTTGACATCGCGCCTGCGCGGTAGTATGATTTGCAAATGGAGGCAACGCAAATGATGAACCTAGATTACAAAATCGGCAAAACGCTCGGTGACGCGCTCCCGCATGAGTTCTCAGGTTTTGAGTTTAGCGGCGAACGTTCGCGTCGATTCGCGCACATCATCGTAACCGCCGCGCATGATGGCCGCGTCAAGCCGTGGCCGGGTCGCGAAAAATTCGTGCTGACTTGGTACGAACTCGAAAACGGTTACGCGGTCGGATGGAACGAGAATCCTTCGCGCGGATGGAGCTTTCCTGTCGTTCGTATCGCCGACAAAAAGCGAGCGCCGAAAGTCGATATAGTCGCCGCAATCGTTACCGCCGTCACGAAAAACTTCCGTTGCTTCGGTGGCTGGCGAACGAACGGCGCGGACTTCAATCCGATCGTCGCGTTCACGAAGGACGATCCTCCGTCGTTCGCGGCTGGCGTTGACGTTGCCGATGTGGTGCGGTTCGTTCTCGACGCTTCGCGCAAGGTGAAGTCATGAACTGGTTCGATGTGGACAAGGAAGGACTTCGCAAGCTGCTAGATGCGCGCGGCAAGTCTGCGGCGATTCTGGAACTCGCTCAGAATGCTTTCGATGCCGAAGGAACGACGCGCGTAGATTTGGTGCTGCATCCGATCGCGAATCAAGCAACCGCGCTACTGACCGTCACGGATGACTCGCCTCTCGGTTTCGAAAATCTCGCACACGCATGGACGTTGTTCGCGGAGTCAAGCCGCAAAGCGAACCCTGAGAAGCGCGGGCGCTTCAATCTCGGCGAGAAGCTGATCCTCTCGCTCTGCCGTGAAGCGACAATCACGACGACCACTGGCGCTGTTCGTTTCGATGCGCAAGGCCGTCATCGGCTGCGCGAGAAAACGAAACAAGGCTCGCGATTCTCCGCGTTGATTTCGATGACGCGCGACGAACTCCGCGCCGCGTGCGATCTCCTGCGCCTCATCATCCCGCCGACGCAGATTGCAGTGACGCTTAATGACGTTCCGATCAAACGCGACTACGCGGACCTCATTGCTGCGCCCTCGGCGACATTGCCGACAGAAATCAGCGACGGCACAGGCATCCTGCGCCGCTCCCTTCGAAAGACGCTGGTTGCGGTCTGGCGTGTCCGTGAAGGCGAGGAAGCGCACATCTTCGAAATGGGGATTCCGGTAGTCGCTACCGGCGAAAAGTTTCACTACAACGTCCATCAGAAAATACCGCTGAACATGAATCGCGATAACGTGACGTCTGCGTATCTTCAGCAACTCCGAGCGGTCGTTCTGTCGGCGACGTTCGGCGAGCTTCGTGATGACGATTCGCGCGCGCCGTGGGTTCGCAACGCGATGGAAGATCCCGACGTTTCGCAGGATGCCGTACGCGCTGTCGTGAAACTTCAGTTCGGAGATCGCGCAGTAATCAACGATCCATCGGACACCGAAGGGACGAAGATCGCCGTCACGCAAGGATTCACCGTCGTTCCGGGCGGCGCGTATTCTGCTGATGCGTGGCGGAACGTACGGAGCGCGGCAGCGTTGCTGCCTGCCGGGAAGGTTACACCATCGCCGAAACCGTTCAAGCCCGGAGGGAAGCCGCTGAAGATGGTAGACGTGGAGACCCCAGTGATGCTGCGGGCGCGGAGTCATGCGAAGCGTGTAGCGGAACGGATCATAGGCAAGGAGATCGCCGTGCATTTCGCAAACGATCGCAATTGGCCCTTCGTCGCTTGCTACGGAGATTCGGAACTGATCGTCAATGTGCCGCGCGTGCCGACGCTGCGCGAAGATACGCTTGACGAGGACGCGCTGAATGAGTTGCTGTTGCACGAACTCGCGCACGATCGCGTGTCGGACCACCTGAGTAATTCGTTTCACGAGGAGTGCTGCCGACTCGGGGCGTTGCTCGCGAAGATGTACCGAGAGGCGGGACCGTGAGCGATGATGCCGAGACGAACGATATCGAGTTGCCGATGTCGCCGGTTGAGGGTACGGACGATCAATTCACCGTAGACCTACCGGACGGCAATCGACTGATGCTCGAAGGCACGATGCCGAAAGATGGGGACGAAGGTGCATTCGCGGTACGCAACGCCGCTGAGCATGTTTGCGGAAGGAGCGGCATCGTCGCGAAGGGCTATCACGTCTGCGACCTCTGCGGCGGCGAAGTGATCCTATGCGGTAATAGCGCGGCCCCGTACGAAGGAAGATGTTGCAACAAGTGCAACGATTCTAAGGTCATTCCTCAGCGAGCACGACTCGCGCGGGTAATCGAAAAGCTCCACAACGCCACACGAACGCCGTTCGATGCAATCGAGGCCCGAGACGCGTTGCTCGGTGAGTTTTTCACCGGCACGGACGAAAGGATTCCGGTTGAGCAGATGCGCGCAGCTACCAACGCGGAGATCATCGCGTGGGATGCTGACTTGCAGCGGGCAGCGCTTCGCGGTGCTGATGCCTTTGTCGGAATGCCATTCGACGCGAAGCCATGCGCCTCGATTCTTCTGCTGAGCGACATGGCGGTGATTCTCTCGATCGGCGAGACCGAATGCTACGCCGTGGCGTTCTGGACTCGTGGCGCACGGAAGCCACTTCAGATCGGATCAACGCACATCCGGCGCGGCGAACTGCTCGCTTTGCGCTCTGACAAGTGGATTGACAAAAACATCCCGCGCGGCGAGATCAATTACAACAAGGGGCAGTTTTGGATTGACATCGCAGCGTTGCTTGGCTTCATGGAGCTTGAAGTCGTGCAGCGCGAGTCAGCGAGATTGCCGCGTCAGGCTACTCGCGCCGCGCAGCGCGCCAACAAGCCGCTCCCGAAAGTGATGGTCGTGCGGTTGCGCCGCGTGTACGCCGAACGAGAGACCGGCGAAACGGAGCGCGAATGGCAGCATCGATGGGTCGTGAGGTTGATCTATATCGCTCCGTTCGTGAAGGGGCCGGAAGGTAAGCCGTTCCTCGCGCCGCGTGATGTGGTCAAGGTAGTGAGCCGGTGAGCGATTTCCGCCGAGTTGAGAAGCCTTCTACGTGTTCCTGCTGTTGGGGATTCGCGATGACCTTCATGGAGTCTGGTCACGCGCGGCTCTGCCTCGATTGCTACCCGCCGCACGATCAGGGCGTAGGTCAGGGTTGCAAGGCGCGCTTTCATGAGTACCAACGAGGACGGCAGTGCTGTGGACATCTGACCGCAGGAACGCCGGGCATGCCAGTTCGGTGCTCGATTTCGAAACATCTTCACGATGATGCGCGCGCCGGACATCAGTGGCGAGAATGGCCCACACCGAAAGAAACTCTTGAACTTGACCTCGCAGAATATCGCGAACGCAGGAGTCGCTCATGAATTGTCTTGACATCGCGCAGCCGCGAACCGATACTCTCTCTATGGCAAATGCAGACAGCGCACGCACCACGGAAAAGCGGACCACGTTCGAACTCGCGGAGCCTATCGTCTGCACGAAGTGCGGCTTCAGCTCGCGCGACGCGGCAGACTTTGTGGAGCTTGGCGGGACGCGATGCGTGAAGTTCTTCGCGTGCTCACGTCGGCAGGATGAGGCGGATGTGGCGAAGAAATATGGGAAGGCACAATCGTGAACAACTACACGCTCACTGATAATGAAAAGCTGATGCTGATCGCTGGCCTGAATGAGATTGCTGCGCACGCCTTAGACAACGGCGACGATGATCGCGGGAGCGATATCGAAAATCTGCGTCGCCAAATCGCCAGCGCGCACACGGTTCGCCTGATCGGAGTGAGCAATGAGTGACGCACTCGCACTCGCGATCGAATGGGCCGAAACGAATTACCCGCTCCCCCGTTGCGTTCACGGCAATCCGCTGGAGGACGGCGGCGGCGAGAAATTGCTGCCGTCATGCGGATGCGGCGCGGGGCACACGTCCGAATTCGCTGATGCGCACGTGCCGATTGAGTTGTTCGGCAAAGATCACTGGTCAACTCTCGCGTATATCGAAATGCGCATCGTTGACCACCGCGAGTTCCGGATCAAGGGCGATCCGCGCATGCGGACATGCCGCCGCTGTTGGCGCATCGCGCAATCAGCTCCGGCGAAAGAGAATCTGTTCGGGCGCGTGAAGATCGACGGCGACAACAGGTACCCGACGCGGCTCGCCGATGGCCGCTTCGCTGATCGGCATTGCGATTGGGATTGCGTGCAGGATTTAGTTGCGGCGGGCATTCTCGCGACGCGCGGCGAACCCGATCTCGGAAAGAAAGTCACGATTACGAAACGCGGATTCGTCGTTACCGCCGCGCTCCGGCAGCACAAGGCGAAAGGCGGCAACTTCGCGTCGTTTCGGTTTCCGGCTCAGCAGGCAACGCCATGAACGCGGCGGAGGAGCGGCTTCTGGCCGCAATCGTCGGCGACTCCGACCCAAAGGAGCTATGCCGTCATCTTCAGCGGTTCATTGCTTTTTACGTTGACTCGCCGGTCACGTTTATGGAAGGTTCGAAGATCGGCTGCGTAATATGCGAAATCGTGACGACGCAGGATCAATTTGATGAGGCGGTAGTGCGAGTTATGAAGGCGAGCGCATGAGCGTCAGTGCCGAAATCGAAACCGACTCGCTCTGCCACGCCTGCGGAGCGGAAGGTGACGTGATCGCAACGCGGCAACAGTTAACGCCGCGATCCGTAGTCAGCGTACGCAACTTCTGCGTGCCGTGTTTCCGCGCCATGGTCAAGATCGCCGAGTTTGAGATAATGGCGTTTGTCGAATCGCGCGGAAGGTTTCCCGAGGCGCGCATCGCGTGATTCGCCGCAAGCTAAGGCCAGAGATTGATCCTGACGAACCGGCGAGTAAGTTGGCGTTCCCGAAATCTAAGTATCGCCCAACCGAAGGCCGCATCGAATTCGATGGATTAGCGTTACCGAAAGAACGCTACCTCAGGGACGCGGCGTATCGCGCGTGGATTCGAACGAAGCCATGCTTGCTTGCGCGATTCGAAAAGCCTTGCGGCACGATCGGCGACAGAGCGCCGATAGAGGCGGCACATTTAGAGCACGGTGGAACTGGAATCAAAGGGTCCGATGCTTCCTGCATCCCTCTGTGTCCGTTCCATCACGACGCCTTAGATACCGAAACGCTGCCGTTTCAGGTTATCGCTTTCCTGTGGATGTCGTGTTGGAGATTGCGGGAAGAGTGGCATAGGCGCGCGGTATCGTGATCTCTACGCCGTTATAGAACACGCGCGGATGTTCCGGCAAGTCGATTCCTTGGCAGGCGAGCAAGTGCGCCCGCCATTCTGCGTCCGTTACTTTCGCGTGGCACTTCGCGCAAACGGAGCTGTCGGGGATGACGTGAATCACAAGCCCTCCGACCGCATGGGCGCCGCGCGGTACCTGCGCTCGCGCGCCTTGCGCGTCATCAGTACGCCTCCGTGAACGGACAAGCGGTCCCGTGTTGCGCTAAGTAGGTTTGCTCCGCGAGCGGTCCCTCGTGGCTGACATGCGGCTTACACAGCTTGCACCACCAACTATTAACGGAGCAAGGATTGCCGCAGCATCCACAAAATGACGTAGCCGTGCAGCGACTACACGAACGGCTGTCGCGACCATGCTCGCATCGAAGTTCTGGCGGAACGAACTGCCGGACGTTCGTTTGCGACTTTGACGAACGACTGCGGAGTTGTAGCGTTGTTTCGCAATGGTGACATTGGCTGCCAGTCGAGGGCGGTTTCGCCATCACGTTCGCGTGGCGCATTTCGTACCTGCCGCAGAGGCACCGTACCAACCAACAGCTTTTCTTTTTCGGATTCAGCTTGCCTACCCATCCGATGACGACGAACGATCCCCATCGCACTCCGGTCATGTCGTGTTCGCGCAAGCCGATGAAGGGATAGGTTTGCGTTGGCGTGTCAGAGTGAAAGCGCGTAGGCGGTATCCGTCTAGCCGATTCGAAGTTATCGCCTTGCCGCATCACTCGCGCGGCGGTTGAGTCTACCGGCGACGATGTAACGACCAGCTCTATCCGTTTCTTTGCTGCGCTCATGCGTCAGGTGCCTCCATCGCGGCTCGCTCTTCCGGCGCGAGCGCATCCCATTCTTCGGCGCAGACCGCGCACCATGCCATGTGAACAGGTATCGGAACTTCATATTCGATCCACGTCATGACTCCGAAACGGTCTCGTGACGTTCGCTCCTGACCAACAATCAGACCGCGATCCGCTAGCGCCGCCAACGTCCGCTGACTAGCTCCGGCAGACAGGCCGCATGAAAGGTTATCGAGTGCGCGGCGTTGCGCCTTCGGGAGATTGCGGATGACTGCCTCGAAGTCGGTCACGCGAACACGCTCCGAATTGCAGGCTCACGGACGTTGCCGCGCTCGAAGCAAGTCGTCAGATCATACAAAACGACTGGCGGCAGCATGAGCCGGTCAACCCCAGCCGGGACGCAACCGAACGGCAGCGCGCGAACAATCGGCGCGTCCTCATCCGCTCCTTCCATGTTCCAGCACTCGATAGCATTCGCTCCTGCTTCGCGCAGAATCGCGTTTCGAAGTTGCGCCGTCTCGCGCGATGAATGGGCGCGAACGATCACGTCTCTGCCGTCGCGCAGTGCGTCAACGGCGGCAGCTATCAAGCGGGCGCGAAACGGTTTCACGCATCCGCTCTTTCCGCATAGCCGGTTTTGAGCATCAGGTATTCGGTCGCGTCGTTAACCGTTGCTAGCGCCGCGAACTCCGCATCAGGAATCCGTTCTCCGAAGCGGACAAGATCAGGCACGCTGATCCTCCCTTCTCGGTTCCTGCCCAACCAAAAGTTTCGCCGCAACCTTACGGCCACGGCCAGCGCTTCCGGGGCGACAGGCTGACACGGGCAAACTACCCGCCAAGTTCTTCAAGTTGATTGATGCGTTCAGATCGCGGTCGATCGTCAGGCCGCACGCTTCGCAAATGTAGATGCGCTCCGAAAGCGACAACAACTCCTTCACGTTGCCGCATTGTGAGCACATCTTGCTACTCGGAAAGAAGCGATCCGCTTCGATTACCGTTCCGCCGCGCCACGCTGTTTTGTACCTCAACTGCCGGTGGAATTCAGACATCCCGACATCGCTGATTGCGCGAGCGAGATGATGATTCTTCATCATTCCCGCCACGTTCAAAGATTCGATCACAATGACTGACGCCTGCTTGGTTATCGCAGACGTTGCCTTGTGGATCGCATCTTTTCGAACGCATGAGACTCGGTAATGTTGACGCGCGAGACGGCGTACGGCCTTGCGGCGGTTAGTTGATCCTTTCTTCTTTCGGCTGACGGATTTTTGGGCTAGCCGCACACGCTGCTCTGCCGCTCGGAGCGCTTTCGGATTCGCGAACGATTCTCCGTCGCTTGTCACGGCGAGACTCTTGATGCCGACATCGACGCCGAGCAAACGTTTCGGCGCAGGCGTCAACTCACACTCCTGCTCAACGTTCAGCGAAACAAACCAACGACCGGCTTTTTCGGAGATGGTCGCGCTCAGAACGTGAACGCTGTTACTCGGCAGGTAGCCGCGCTCTTTCAGTTTGATCGAGCCGAGTCTCGGCAAACGAATGTGCGTTTCTGTTGCACGCAAAGTGCTCTCGTGGAGAGTAAAATTACCAATTCCGCGTTTCCGTGATTTGAATTTCGGGAAGCCTTTGCGCTTCGATCCATCCTTGCATCGCCGAAAGAAGTCGGAGTAGGCGCGGTCGAGGTTCCGGAGTGCGTGCCCCTGCGCGCGACTCGAAACCTCGCACAGCCACGGAACGCCACCGCCCCCGTGCGGCGTCTTTTTGAGGACGGTCAGTTCACGGCTGAGATCAACCGATGACGGCACTACGCACTTGCCACACTTCCCGTCAGCAACCCACGCGGCATAGCTCTCCTGCTTGCGCGCAAGCCCCCAATTGAACACCCAACGCGCGGCTCCAGCGTGACGAAGGAGCGCCGTGACTTGTTTGCAAGTCGGATCAAGTTCCGTTTTGTATGCGCAAAGGATAGCTCCCCTCACGACGACCTCCGTTTCGCGCCGCGCTTCCGCTTCGCCTGTTCGCGTGTCGGCGTTACACGCGCAGCCCACAGCACCATCACGCCAACGATTTCCCATCCGAACGTTCGAGCCATCTTGGCCGCCAACTTCCAGCTCGGCATGTTCGCGAACTTCTGAAGGATGTAGACATACGATGACGTGACACCCCAGTCTTCGGCCATCGTTGCCGCCGAAACATCATGGTCGATCATCCATCGAATCGGATCGTCGCTACTCTTCGGAACTCGTTTCGGCTTGTTCATCGACAGACACGGTAGGCTCTCCGAATCCGAATGTCAAACTGTTTCTTTATGATCGTGCAAAGAATTTCCTTGCATTCCGAATCGGGCGATGCTAGATTGTCGGCATGGCAAAAGTTCACGAGGTTAAGCACGCACGCAAGGCGATCCCGTCTGCCGGAATCAAAGTCGGCGATCCGTACTTTTGGTGGAAGTTCATGGTGGGTGGTCGCGGCGGCGCGAAGCGCGTTTCGAAAACGTACCCGAGACGATCACAGACGACGCAGAGCGAGTTCTATGCGGCAGTCTACGATTTAGAAGATCGCCTCGCCGACATGAAGGCTGAAAACTACGAGACTACCGACGACCTGAAATCCGATCTGGAGGATATCGCGTCGGAGGCTCGCGCGCTTGGCGAGGAACAGGGCGAGAAGTTCGACAACATGCCGGAAGGATTGCGGCAGGGCGACACCGGCCAACTGCTTGAAGAACGCCGCGATGCATGCGAAGCGTGGGCGGATGAGTTGGACGCTATCGAAGTTGAAGAGGTTGACGAGGATGCGGTAGCGACAGACCTGCGCACCAAAGCGAAAGATGCCGGAGCGGACGCGCCGACTGACGAAGAGATCGCCGGGGCCGTGAAGGAAGCAATCCGCGACGCGGTTGACGCGGCTATCAGCGAAGCGCAGCAAACGAGTTCGCCGGAATAGGACACCCGATGACCTACGCACAATTCGCTCTCAACTCCTCACGCCTGACCGCCGCGCTCCGCAAGTTCTACGCGGTACCAATGTTCTGTTCGGAATGTGGTCACGCCTCGCTGAGTGATTCGGATTTCGTCATCCACGGTGACGTGCTGAGGTGCGCCAGCTACTTCGAGTGCGCACGCCGGAAAGACGTGAGCGATATCGAAGTGTGGGGCGTAATCGCCGATACGCGCACGGCGAGTACCGAAGGGGCGCAGCCGTGAGCCTGCCCGCCACGAAAACGCCGGAAGAGCTTCAGCGGCTCTCGAAAGATGAGCTGTTTGCCTACTTCGAAGATCACGCGCGGTTCGTCGATGGTGCGCCGAACCGGAAGAATCGTTACGCGATCCGCTTTGGATCGAAAACTCTGCGCGATGGCGACACCTACGACCTTCGCAAAAAGTTCGAACGCGCCGTGAAGGAAGCGAAGCCGAAAGCCGCGAAGCACGGAGTAACCATTCTCGACATTCGCGGCGGTGAATGTTTCAAGACGGGTCACGGCGCAGTCGGCGTCAATTACGCCGAAACGAAACGTCTTTTCGAACAGGCCAAGCGCTGCGAAGTGCCGCAGGCTCGCGCGACGTTTCTCGTTGATATGCACGATTCGAAAGGCGATCTCGTTGATTCGGTGCTGATCGACAGTCGCGGGTTTCGCAAACTGACCGGAGAGGCGGTGCCGACGCGCGCGGAGACGCGCCGATACGATCGCGAGTATTGGGCGCGAGCGCGGGCGGTGGTGACGAAGTTGCGCGAAGCGCACACGGGGGCTAGGTAATGTCGCTAGATGTTTACCTCAGAATGCCTGATGCCAAAGTACCGCATGGTTCAGGAATCTTCATCCGCGAAAACGGGGCAACCATCGAGATTAGCGCCGAGGAATGGAATCGCCGCAATCCCGATCGTGAGCCGGTGAAGGTTGTTCGCGACGACAGCGAAACGGATTGTGTTTACCGCGCGAACATCACGCACAACCTCAACACGATGGCGGATCACGCGGGCGGGCTTTATGAGCATCTGTGGCGACCGGACGAATGCGGAGTAACGAGGGCGGGCCAGCTTATCGAACCGTTGCGCAAAGGGTTGGCGCGGCTGCGTGTTGATCCTGACTACTTCAGGAAGTTCAACCCCGAAAATGGATGGGGCAAGTACGAACAACTCGTGGCGTTCGTTGCTAACTATCTTGCGGCCTGCGAAGAATTTCCTGACGCCGTTGTTGAGGTGTCGCGATGAACCTCACCCGAAAGCAGGCCGACTCGATCTACACGATCTTGGTTGAGGAGTGCGGAGCGAACGACTACGCCGACAACCGACAGCGCGAATCGTTCGTACGCTACATGATTAGCGATGATTACCCGAAGGAGTTTCGCTTTCAGGGTGACCTCGGATTTGGCGGGAAGTGCAGAGTCAACAGCAACCGCCAAGGTATACCGTACGTCGATTTCTATCCCGAAGACTATACGGTGAGGCGCGGAAACATGGCGGATCGCGCAAATGCGCGCATCGCGGAACTGTTCACGAAAACGGAGTCGGCGGATGTTTAGCTGCGATCAGTGTCACGCTACGACTCTAGCCGAATGCTCGCGCAGGCATGAGGCGCAGGCCGCGCTACATCGTGATCTCGTTCTGCGCCGCGCCGCGATGCATGAGGCCGTTGACGAAATCGCGGATTGGTTGATCCGGTACGCCGAGTCTGCGGCGTCGGGAAGCATCCTCGGATTGGCGGGAGCGGATATCGACCGGCACATCACCGCGTCAAATCTCGCGATTTCGGCGCATTGCGTCTACGTGGACGCGGAAAAGATTCACGCGCTGATCGCATCGTGGAGGAAGTCGTGAGTGCGACAATTTCTATTCCGTTCGCCATAGGTCAGCAGCTTTGGGCTATCGGCAACGGTCATAACGAAGAATGGGTTACCTGCCCCGAATGCGCCGGAACGAAAGTTCTCACGCTGGTGAAGGGTAGCGGTGAGATCGTCGAACTCTCGTGCAACTATTGCGCGCCGGGATGCGAGTCACCGCGTGGCGTCGTTCGAGAAGTGACGTTCGATTGCCAGCCAACACCGTTCACGCCCAAGCGTGTAGAGATGTCCGGACGCGAGTTCCGCTACTCCGAATCTAGTCCCGACGCTTTAGCGTATCAGACGTACGCAGCGAGCGAGCTTTTCGAGGATCGGGAAGCATGTGCTGTCGCGTGCGAGGCTCGCAATGCGGAATACCGGGCGAACGCGGAGCGGCAGGAGATCGTCAACCTATCGAGCAAACGGAAGAATCTGGAGCATTCGTCGCACTATTGGACGACGAGGCTGCGCCAACTAGAGCGGGATGTCGAGATCGTGCGCAGACGGATCACGGTCATCAAAGAATCGAAGGCGGCAAAATAATGGCGATCAACGAAACGGACCACTTACTCGCGTGTCTCGCTGAAGAATGCGCCGAAGTTTCGCAGCGCGTGATGAAGGCGCTTCGATTCGGGATCAACGAAGTTCAGCCTGAGCAGGGGTTGACGAACGCGGAACGGATAACCGGCGAGCTGACCGATCTGCTCGCCGTCGTCTCGATGCTCGAAGAGCGCGGAATCATCGGGCGCGGCAATACAGAGGCGTTCGAAGCAAAGCGCCGCAAGGTTAAGCACTTTATGGAATACGCGGCGTCAATCGGCGCGCTGGAGGCAAAGTCATGATACAGCCAATCAGGGTTTTCTACTCACCGCTCACCTGTCGATTCTTCGCTACGAACAAGTGGCGCACCGTGATTCCAGTCGAGAAGGGTTGCGAGCCGTACGTCCGCGTGACCGGTCAGAAGTTTGATGTGACGCAGGATATCGGAGAGGCGATCGAGCGGTACGGGATCGTGTTTGAGCCGGTGGAGAAATCGCGGAAGCGAAAGGCGACGAAGTCATGAGCGTGTTCTGTTTGCTAGTTCGCGCACACGATCGAATCATCACCGATAAGCGTTTCGAATTGTCGGCACGCAAGGCTGCCGCTGCGATCCTGTGGCAGCTAGCGATTGCTGTTCCGATCGGATCGCGCTATCAACCGTGAGGTGACGGAGCATGGCTACACATTCAGCGAATTCAGCGGAAGCTCATCCAGCGGCAGCTTGCGACGCGGCGGATTGCGCGGAATGCGCAACGGAGCGGGCGCGCTGCTCGTTCATCGCGCGACGTGCCAGCAGCGCCATGAACGTTATCGCCGACGTGATCCCGCTCATCACAGAAAACGAAGCTCTAGATGAAGTAATCCGAATCAAGTTCGGACTAATCAGAATCCGCGACTATTTCTCAAAGTACATGTCGGACGGTAACGCATGATCACGCCGATTGTCCCGCTGATTCTCGCCGCCGTGATCGGCTTCGCGCTTAACCCGCTCATCTGTTGGCTGTTGGTGCGGGCGTCGGATTTGATCGCCGCGCATCGTCCCGCCGTTTGGCGATACCGAACGATCTGCGAAGGTTGCCGAAACGCGCCGGAGCAACGCGAGGTCCACTTCAGGAAACGCAAGCCGCGAAACAGAAGGTCCGCGCGGTAATTTTCCCGTGTCGACTTTCGCTGACCGTTCGTAGGCGGCGCGAACGTTGCTTGCGTTGACACAGTGACGGAATGCTGTACTCTTTCGGAAAGGGAAGGTGACGAACCTTGTCCTTGGTAGTTGATATTGCGGAGTGGGGAGGGACGGTGCCGATGGGTGAGGGAGAGGACCGCGTCGAGCGAAGCGGCCCCGGTCGCCGAGAGGGCGATCAGGCTTCGTGGTTCAGCAAGAACGCGATGGCCGTAGTATCTATGGTTATCGGACTAAGTAGCGGTGTTTTCGGATCATGGGTCACTACACAGGTTCGCGAGACGAAGACCGAAGCGGCACTTGAATCCATCAAAAGCACGGTGTCAGAGCTAAAGGGCAACATGGATTCGATGAGCAAGACGGTCAACGCTGCCGCCGTCGCGTCGGGTCGCCTGACATCCGACATCGAACACGCTAAGAGCGACTTAGATAAGGAAGCAGGTGCTCGACAAATGCTCGAAGCGCGTACACTCTCCAACGAGAGAGACATCGCTTACCTGAAAGCGGTGGCAGGATTGAAGAAATAGGAGCGTAAAAGTCCATGTCCTTCGTGCTCGGTGATCCAGACGAACCGTGTCCGCCATGCGTCAAGAAGATTCTTAACAACGGCGGTTTCATCGCCGCACTCGCGCCAGTCCTCGCCGCCCGAACCGTCTCGCATCCAATCCGGGTCGCTGCGCTGCATCTCGGCGAAGTCGCTGCGGGCTACTCGAAGATGCTGACCGCTATCGGCGTTTCAGTCAAGGTCGAGGGCGACTGGGAAGGCTGCGAGCAGGCGCAGTTGCTCATAAGCTGGATCGGCGAAAACGGCCCCTCTAGCGACGTGACGGACAAGGTTTCCCAGATGAACGAGTGGGCCGCTACTATTTGGGCTGCCTGTGCAGAACTCGCCGCCGGGAAGATGCCGAAGTAGCGCTGTGCTATCATCCTTACTCGAAATGTTGTGCGACCTCCATCGCCGTCACGGCTGCACCGATCGGGACTGCCGTCTCGAACGGATTGAACATTCCCTAACTAGTCACGGCATCCTGCTCCAAACCATCGACCAAAAACTCAACCGCATCGAAACGAAAGAAGGAACGCTCATGACCGCATTTTCTGATCTGAAAACCGAAGTCGAGTCATTCATTGCTGATGTCAAAACGGACGTTGACGCGCTCGGCGCGAAGATCGCCGCACTTCAGGCCGCGATCGACAGCGGCGCCTCAGCCGCAGACATCGCCAGCCTCACCGCCGAAGTGACCGCCGCTCACAGCGCACTCGCCGGAACGGTTGCTGCGCCTCCTGCCGTCGCTGCGCCGACTGACGGCTCCGTCGCGTAACCGTCTGACGCTAACCGCAAGGTAGGGGAACAGCGCTTCAGTCGTTCCCCTACCTTGGCTTCGTGACCGTTGAGATTGACGATGACCCTCATTACTTGCGCCATCTTCCTCGTAACGGTCGCTACCGAATCGTCCGCTCCTTGGTGGGCTGGTTCCGCTGAGCGCGTCCTGACGGCGTGGGGGCAAGCCGCTATCGTTGCGCTCATTCCGCTCGGCGGCACGGTAGTCCGAGGATTGATCAGTCATCGCGAGCACAAAGCTACTTCGGCGGCAGTTGCGGAGATTCGTAAAACTCAAATCAACGGAACGCGCGCAGATGCCTGACTCCGTAGGCTGGACGCTCGAAACGTTCAAGGAGCTGTACGATCGCGAGTCCGCTCTGCGCGATCGGATGGACATCATCCGGGACACCGCATCGAAGGAAGCTATCTCCGTCGCTATCTCTGCCGCTAAGGCGGCGAACGATGCGGCTTTCGCGTCTGCCGAAAAAGCGCTCGTTCTCGCGAAACAGGTCTCCGATGCGGCGGCTGACAAACTCAGCGAAGCGCTGGCAACGTACAAAGCCAACGCGAACGAATGGCAGCACACCTTCCGCGAATTTCAAGAGACGACGCTCCCTCGCGGCGAAACCTTAGCTACGTTCCGAGAGCTAAGGACTGTGATCGACAAAAACACGGAAGAGATTAACTTGCTCATGCGCGGCGAAAGTCGGGGAGCTGGTGGAGTCGACGCGATGGCGAAGGCTCGCCAGCAGACAAACTGGGTAATCGGCATCTCCATAGCTATCTGCGGGATGTTCATCAGCGCCGTTATCGGATCACTAGGCGTGCTCGCAGGGCTGATCTACTTCGTAGTAGGGAGACACTGAGCTGACCTCTGAATCTCGCGCGTGGTTCATCATCGGCGCGAACACGCTAGCCTCTGCTGCTGCCGCTGGAGCACTCTTGCTACGCGGGGGATGGTCGGTAGCGTGCGGAATCATTGCCGCAGCGGCGCCGACTTTCTCGTCAGGACTAGCGAAAGCGCCACGCGAAGGGAAGTTGAGCGACGATCTCACGCCACCCCTTACCGCCATAGACGTCCAAACGGACACAACCGCTACGACTACTACGCACGCTGAGACGCCGCTGACGGGCTAACTCGCGAAAGCGGCACCAAAGCCGCATTAGCCGTTGGCGAAAGGCGGCTCAACTATGCTCGCGGCTAGCATTCCGATCATCATGATTCTTGTCGGCATTCTTCTGTTCGCGCTCAGCGTCAACCCGAAGCTACAAACTATCGGCGAGCGAATGTTCTTTGCCGGGTTCATCGGGATCGCCGTGGCGTACGCTGGAAAGCTCGTGACCCTGATCGGCAATCATTGATCTTCGGTTTTTTCGGCGCCCCCGCAGTGTGAGCACGGCTCAGTAGCGCAATCGCACCATTCTCCGCAAAAAGCAGAAGTGCCCATCGGCGAACATCATAGCCGCGTTCGCTTCAGGGGCACCCGTCGTAACCGCTCAAGCAGCGGCGTGCGTGAATCAAAACGTTGATCAGCCCCATGTCGATCGCTTCTGTTTCGCCGATCTGATTCGGTGCATGCTCGCCGATTTCGCTAGGCCACAGATCGGGATAGGAGCTGAGTTCGGGAAGCGAATCACCGCGAGCCGGGAAGTAACGCCGGAAATCTTCACGGCTCGTCAACGCGGCCATCACTCGCTCACGGAACCGCGTCCACGTCGGCGCGCCGCCTCCGCCCGCTAGTTCAGAGAAATGACGGGTCACGAACGGCTGATGCTCAACGCAGCTCAGGTTACAGTCGTCCGTGTTCCATCCCATTTCCGAGCCGCATCGGCGGCACTCGACATCGTACATATCGCCGGTCCGCAATCTCTCGCGAAGTTGATCGGTGATGACCTCATGCCACTGCCGAAGTGTCTCATCCGAGACTCCGCGCTTGCGCATGTCGCAATCAAAGCAGTAGTCGATTCCTGCGGCGCGAGGGTTCAGAAACTTAGCGTTTTCCCTGAACTTGATGCGCTCCCACGCTTTGTCGTAGTTCGACCTTCCTTGCGGTCGCGAAAGGCCGTAGTCAACGATTTGCATGGCTTTCTCGCGCTCGGTAGGCTGGGTTCGTGAGTAGGCGCAGCCTGCCAGCGCAAGCACGAGAACAAGCGGGATAGCGGCGATGCGATTCATCGGATTCTCCTTCTCATCAGAACGGCAGGATACCGCCGAGAACTGCGTTCAGGGGCCTGAACACCTGTCCCAGATTGAATACAGCAGCACACTTGTCCTTCACGTTGTACCACGCCGGTAGGTTGTTCACGACCGCCCGCTGTTTAACGCGCAGAGCCTCGGCTTTCGAGATCAAGCCGGTGACGGTCACCTGCGGCGTTGACACCATATCAAGGAACGCGAGATTCGTGACGAAGCATTGAACGCCGACATCATCCTTAGCGGCAGTTGCGCCTACAAGCGCGTTCTGCGTATCGACACGGACGAACTGGATAGCGTTTGCGAGATCAGCCTGCGGATCACCGGTCAACGCGAGCGAGCCGGAGGATTCCGTAGTAGGCGCGGCGGCGGGCTGTAGGCCGTCCGGTAGCGTCGTCGGTTGCGGAGTGTTGATCGTGACGGGCGGCGCGAACGGTGAGCGACCGGTCCTGCATGCGGCTAGAGTTAGCGTTGCGAGGATTGCGATACAGATAGACGCTCGTTTCATGCTTTCTTCTCCTTCGGAAATACGTGCTGCTTGAGGTTAGCGCAGTGCCACTGTTTGCGCATCAGTTTCGGGGTGCCACAGTGGATGCAATGCGGTTCCGTAGATGGATCAAAACGTTTCATGTGAGGCTCCTTTCAGTAGCTGTCAGGAATGTTCGTTCGGAACGTGAGCAGTTCGCCCTGCTGAAGCTTCCGCTCGTTGGTGGCAATTATGCTGCCGTCAGGAAGGACTTCAACATCGTAATCCTTCGACAACATCTCTTCGAGTTCGGCGATCGTTGGGCGTTGTCGGTTCATCGCTTTCTCCTTTTCGCGGTCAACTTCTCAGTGCTCGGCTGCAATCTTCGGCATCAACCGGCACGTCATCACGACGGGCTGTTGCAGCCGAGCACTCAGATTTCAACCGCGCTCAACCATCGAAGCCTCCTTCCGTCCCATAATCGCACACAGCCCACACGCCACACTCGCCGGAATGACCGGCAGCGGATGACCGGACAGCTCCGACGAGGCGCAGGTCAGGAGCGCGAGCAGGAAGACGATGAAACCGAGGGTGTGGCGGGTCATTGTTTTGCGGCCCCGTTCTGTTCTTTCTTTTGGCAGGTGTAAAAGCCGGACTCCCCGAACGACGGCGATACGTAATGACCGCCGCCACTTTCAAATCCACAGTTGGGGCATGTGCGGAGAAATCGCTCGAACTTCTCTATACGCTTCGCACGTTCCTTCATGCGATCCTCGGCGCTCATCTGTTACGCCCCCTTCCTCGCCGCGCAACGGGTTTGAGGCTGGCCCTTAGGACGCCCATCAGATCGACGACATTTTGTGCCATATTAGGATCGAATCCGGCAGCTCGTATACGTTCGTCGTGAGGGTCAACAACCATGTCATAAACATCCGAGCACGGCTCACCAGGACAAGCGCTGCACAGCGGGCACTCCGCGCTCTCCTCGACAATCTGCCGCAGTCCGCGTTCGCTCATCGACGGGCTGCCTTTCGTCTCGCGACGGGCTTCTTCGTCGGCGTGGGTTTGTCCTCTTCGATCGTACCGGTGATCTTACCGAGAGTTTGCAGCAATGCCTTCAGGTCGATGCCGCCGTAAACGTCGTAGCTGGCCGCGAGCCGCTGCACTAGCGATTCGGCTTCGCTGATAGCGTCGATCTGTTCTTCGGTGATGAAGGTCCGCACTTCGCTGAGCGCCATCACGACGATCTTGTTGAGCGACCGATCCTGCCGCTCCGCCTCCCGTTTGAGGGCGGCGTGAACGGAGGCGGGGATGCGGAAGGAGACGGTGACGGTGGTCATGCGGCTTTCTTGCTCCGGTCGATCACGATGTACGGCATACCGCCCGGAAGTGCGTCCCAAAACTCGCGCGGCATTGGATACGACACCATGCCAATGGCCTCGCCGAGCTGACAAAGCTGCTCCATCGTGATGTGTTCCGCCCAATGCGTTCCGTCGGCGAGCAGGCAGAAATTCAGGAATGACATCCCGCCGCCGCCATCAGCATAGAATTCGTTGCTGAACCCTTCCAACAATTCAGCGATATCGTTGCGGTGCGCAGCCACGCGGTCCGGGTGGAATCCAACCGGATGAATGAGTCCCGGCGCCACGACTGGTGCAACGTTTGGTTTTCCACCTACCAATTCTTCATCGCGGAACAGGCAGTCCGTGAAAATGCGGTGAACCTCATCGGCTTTATTCATCAGTTCTCCTTATGCGCCGCATCCTATCACCATTTGCAGCGACGTGCGGTCATTTCGATCGCGCCGCTCTCTTCCGTACCGGCAGCGCCTTCTTCGGCGGATCGACCGGCCCGTTGACGTTCGCGATTGCCGCTTTGAAGGCGCGTCCATCGGCGCTCACGATCGGGCTGTGCGGAATCGCATCCCGTGCGTCTTCGAAGAACATGCCTGGGCGGAGAAAGAAGATCGCCTCGACGTCGCGCTTCGCAATCCGCTCCTTGGTGAATTCGAGCAGGTCTGCGTTCGGCGCATTGATCTCGCCGATCCATTCCGGGCGCCCATTGCCACGCTCTTTCGTCACGGCCTTGAACGCTTCCATCGTTGCGTAATGCATGTCGGTCGGATTGAATGCACCGTAGGTGTGGTAGTCGATGATGTCGTAGCGACGATACGGGAAGCGCGCTTTCCCGAGAGAGAGTCGCGCCGTCTTGCTGTCAACCTCAAGACAGCTATTGAGCACTCCATCACCATCAGCTTCGTTGCCGACGTGCGTCCAATCAGTGCCGAGAACAGACGTGACGCCGGCCGAAAACGGCACGACGATCTCCGGCATGAACCGATCGCGGATCACGTCCCCCATGCCTCCGAAGTTCGAATCATCGTAGCGGATCGGCGGGAATGAAAACGCATCACCCGGCTCGTTCCACGCTCCGTACAGTCCCGGCCCGTAGCGCTTCGCGAGTTGCCGCCCAACCGTGAACATGAAGTCCGCGCTGATGTGCGGCACCTTCCCCGGTTCCAAGTACTGGCGCGGCGGCATCTTCTGATCGATCGCCGCCCATTGCGGATTCGTGGCTGCGTTCTGATCGAAAAAGTGAATCGTTCCGTCTCGCGCCCCGTTCCGTTCGTTCCACCAAGCGACGCCTCCGTACGACTCTGGCCTGTCGGGTGCACCAAGGGGCCACACTTCGACGAGGCCGATGTACGCAGGCTGGCCTTCGCTGGCCCACACGGGAGCGCCACAAGCGTCGTAATAAGGCTTGATACCGGCGGCGCGCAGATTCCGGTCGAGCGCATCGAGCGGCCCCCATGCCCACGTCAGCGGATCAGGACCGGCGGCGCAGAGTTTCGCGAGGGCAACAGATACGCGCCAATGCGTGATGCCGATGGCCCGCTCGGCTTGCAGCTCGGCGAGAGTTGGATGCTCGTCGGATGTAGTGAAGCAGGCGCCGAAGATCACGTCCGCCTCCGCATCTCGGGAATCATCGCCAGTTTGCGACCCTGCGCAAGCCATTCGGCCACCTCTGGATCGCGCATAACCGTCTCCAGTGCAAGCCGGTCGAAATGGTGTCCATTGGAGCTTAGGATCTCTGCGGCGTGCACAGCGATGCTGCCGAGTTTCGCGCAGAGAGCCGGGGATGGGTTCAGGAACGTATTTGCGGTCGTTTTCGTCTTCACTTTCCACCTCGCCACTTCGCGATCGTCGCGCGGAGTTCGACAATCGAATTCTGCCGCGCCAATTCTGTCGGCGCACTCGTCACTCGCTCCGCTACCTCCGCGACGGTGCGGAGGTAGGCGATCGTGGCTAACACCCGCTTCGAGAAGTTGATCGCAGATTGCCGCTCTTCATCGGTGCCAGCCCACGCCAGAGCGTGCGTTTCGATCGTCGCGGCCCACATTGCAATCTCGGCTTCGGAGAGGGGTTGGGTGACCTGATTCATGGTTTCCTCTGTACATCACCGAAGAATTCATGAGGCGCGCTCGCCGGTTCGAGAGGATTCCATGCCGCGCCCCGAGTGATTCCCGGCTGCTTCATCCGCGATGGATCGGATGCGTACGCCGCGAACTTCTCAATGACTTTATCGAGCAGCCCGAGTTGAAAGTCATTGCAGCCGTCAGCAATGCAGAGCTTCTTGTAGTGTTCTTGCGTCGGCAGCATTAAGCGATCACGACCGCGCGTCAGCCACAGCGGCTCATCCTCTGGCACGATTTCGCCACTTGATGTTTTGACGATCACAACACGGCTGTCGCGGACTTCTGCATGGAACTTCCCGTCGATGACGCGCGGCGCGATTGTGTGGTCCTCCGCTGCCGGTGCGTCGATCGCGGCGAGGGCGTCCTTTTCCTTCATCGCACACCTCCTGTAAGTACGGCCAACGCATCGAAGCACGCAGGGCGCTTACACACCTGATCCACGGAGAGATGGCCAGCCTCAATCTCGTCCGCGCATAGAGTCCTCACCCCGCAACTCGATGCGCCAGTAGTCAGAACTGAGTGATAGAGCGAGTCAGGGTGTGGCGATCTCGCAAACGTCCCGGCAAGCTCGCGGTTTCCCGATCCGATGCTAGTGCGCGCGCCCTTGGCGACTTGCCGCAATCCCCATTCGATGCGTTTGCATGCCCGGCAAACACGGCTGCCTGTTGGCGAGAAGTACGTGTTTTCAGTTGTGAATCGGTGGCCCTTGCAGCAGTGTGTCTTCTTGGCGTTGATCGCCGTGGGGCCAACTCCACGAAGCGTGTTAACGCGGCCGGTGACGCCTTCGAGGTGATCCGGCCTCACGCAAGCGTGAACTCGGCACAGGTGGTCCGGCTCATACCCGGCAGGAAGAGGTCCGTTGATAAACTCGTACATCCAACGATGAGCCGGAACAGACTTTCCGTTAACTGAAAATGATCCGTATCCGGCGCCGCTGTCGTCGGCAGTCGATTTGTATGCGCCTACCCACAGCCAGCAATCCACAAACGGAATCTTCTCGACTTTCAGCATGAAGCGGTCATAGTCGCTTATCATTCGCCGCGCTCCTGTTTCAGGCTTGCGATCGTTTGGTGGGCCGTTTCGAGTTGGCGGGTTAGGGTGGCGTTCGCGTTCGTCGCATCATGCAACCCGTCGTCTCGCTCCTTCGCGCGCTCTTCGGCATCGGCGAGGGCGGCAATTAGCGGCATGACCTTCCGCGCATCGACTCCGACATAAGGATTATTCAAGGCCGCAATCTTTTCGACCAGATCGATGGCCTCATTCACTTCCTCCGATCGCATCGCCTGTGCAATCGCCGCCGGACACGCCTCGTCAGCATGCTCAGTGAGCCATCGCGCGAATTCAGGTTGACCGTTCGCTTCAGCCTGCGATCGGGCGGCGTGGATTTGATCGAGCAGGGATACGGGCACGTGGGCGTGGCACCGGGTGTGCGAAGTGTCGATATGTCCGTGGCAGCCGTCGTGATGATTGACGCCCCTGCATTCGCCGCCCGGAAGTGGGAATCCGTGAACATTCTTTGTGGCTAGGCACGCAGGTCGGTCAGACATACAGTTCGTCCTTTGTTGAGTAGATTTCGTGGTCGCGGCGCGGTTCTGGCGGAGCGCAGTAATACTCCTGCGTGTCCAGCAATTCGGAGTCCTCAATCGCCGCTTCGATGCGGACCATCGTCCAGCCCAACGCCTTGCAGGCCATCCGAATATCCGGCCATGCCGTGCGTCCTGAGCGCAGGAACGCCGAATGGACGTAGCGCTCCAATCGCTCGGCGTCCCGTTCGTCGCTCATCCCTTCTCCGATCCGCGATGCGACGCGGCTTCTACCCGTTCGAATATCCAACCGGCAGGCAGGTACGGATTCTCGCAATAGTCGGCGCGTCTCCGCCGCAGCTTTCCTTCACGGACGTGCTTCATCTTGTGATTGAACTGCGCGAATCCAGCAGTCGATACTTCCTGACCGCAGACTCGGCATTCGGTGCGGCAATACGCTGATCGACTCACTGTAGTTTGACCATTCTTCAATTCCCCCGCTTGCGCCGGTTGACAGCAGGCACCGGCGGAGGCAGCGGCGTAGCATCAACCACAGTCACCGGATGTGCTGTCGTGAGGTCGATTGCTGCCGCGCCGACCGTGACGCGCACCTTCACTGTGTAGCTGCCGTTGGATGCGTATCTGTGCGATGGCTTCGCGTCAGTAGAGCGAATGCCATCGCCGAAGTCCCACGCGAAGGTAGGCGGGCCACACGTGAGGTCATAGCCTACGGCACCGACAGAAAACGCGACGTCGGCCTTGCCTGAGCAGTTGCCGCCGAACGCGCTACAGCCGTCGCCGTTGAATAGGACGAACACATTGTCCGTCGTCATCGTTCCGCAGCCGACGTTGCCCGCGATCGTGACGATGGCGGTGTAGTTGCCGATCGATAGCGCGCCAGTCAGCTTCAGCCTGACGGTATATTTGCCGGGTGCGGTGAACGTATGCGTCGGGAACATCTCGGCCGATGTGCCGCCGTCGCCGAACGACCACTCGAACTTGTCGCATTCAACTGAGGGAGTCCAGCCGCGCGCGAAGATCATGAACGGCACCGGCTCGCCAAGGGCAGGCGGAGAGTTGGTGAAGGGTCCGATGGCAGTGTTCAGATCGTCGGGAGCACTCGTACACTTCGGCGGATTGTCAATGTGTCCTGCGAGGCTGGCTGTTTTGCTGCCGATGTTGTTAGTGGCGACGACGCTGACGGCGAAATCCGCCGTGGCCGTGAACTGCGGCCTGAACTCGGAGGCGGCGGTGCCGGAGTTGGCCACGCTCGGATTGACGGTCCACGCGAACGACCATCCAGACAGCGTAGGGTTCTTCGTAGATGTGACGGTAAAGGAGCAAGGGCTGCCGACAGTAAGGCAACCGGTTTTCACGATCACTGGATCGGGAGCGGCTGGGGTCGGCGGCGGAGAGTCGCCCGGATTGAGTTCCCACACGTCACCGAGACCGTAGGCCGAAACGATGAGATAGGACTTGGGACCGTTCTTGACCGGCGTGACGTCCAAGATGTTGCTGATCTGTGGATGCGTGTAGCCCTGCGGGGAGTTCGCGCCGTAGTACATCGACCAGAACGGCAGCTTGACTCCGGGCTTGCCCGGCACCGGCATCTCGAACGGAATCTCGGTCAGGCTCCCCGGTCCAACTTTGTAAACGCGGATGTTCCATGTGCCCGCGCTGGTAGGGTGTGAGGGGTCAGCGCCAAGTTCGTTCCCGTAAAGCGCGAGGTAGCCGTCTCCGTAGTGCATGCCTGTCGGAAGACCGTAGCCATTTGACTGATAACGCTTCTCCACGTACGTGTTTCCCGAGGGTGTGATCACGTCGATGAACGGACCCGAGCCGGACGCACCGTAGGCGTAGAAGTTCGTGCCATCATCGGCGATCATTCGGAATGTGCCGCCGCCTCCAGCTTCGAAGTGGACGATCGGCGTGCCGGTACGGACGAACGCATCCGTCGTGAAGATTGACAGTCCGCCGCTGTACTCGACGATTCCCACGCGCGAGCCGGCCGAATCCTTGGCCCAGAGGTAGAAAGAACGCCCGGTGATGTCGGGCTGCTTGACCGGTGCGCTTGGATCTTGAACAGCCCAGATTTGCAACAACGATGGCTGAGTCCTGTCGCTGATAGCCGCGTAGTATTTCCCGTCGCTCGTTTTGAGGGACAGGATGTGGTCTGGATTCGGGCCGAGCGTTTGAGAAACGCTGCGGAGCGCTCCGGCCATTTCGCCGCTGTCCTTTACGATTCCCCACCCGAACGCAGAGTAGGCAAGGTAGACGTTGCCGCGATCATCCCAATCGAAATCCCAGAGCCGTTCCTGCCCATCCTGAAACGGAGTGACCCACCCACCTCCATTCTCGGCGTAGAAGAACGTGTCCCACCAAAGAAAGACTTCGGGCGGACCGAACTGCGGGAATCGTTGGTTGCCACCATTGACGGGAACCTGTGTCGCCGGCGCCATGGTCTCTTGCGGCCTGGCGTTGAGTCGCGAGAAAAACCTATCAGTGTCGTACACGGCCAACGCGCTGCCGAGGATCGTATAGATGCGGTTTCGGTCAGACGCGACGCGAGCCAGCTTCGGACGTGCCGTCCTGAAGTTCTGCTGGTAGTCCCTCGCGCTTTCGGCATCACACCAACGTCCGACGAACCGAAGCACCGGTGGGTATCCGATCGTCAGCAACGTCTCGCGGCCCGGACATCCCGAACACTTCACGTCGGTGTTCGGCGTCGATGCGGGGAAGGGATAGTTCTGGGCAAAGGCGCCAGCGGCGGCGAGAAGCAGCACAGCGCAGAGCAGAAATGATCTGAAGCGAATTGAGTTCATGTTGTTTCCTCTATTTGAGTCATTCGGCTAAGACCGAGCGCTTGACTATCCTGCCGTCCTCGCCGACGAGATCCCGTAATGTCAGGTTCCCGTCGCCACCGATCGGAGCATCGAGAGAGACGGTGCGGAACTTGTCCTGATACTCGCGAAAGAAGTGTTTGATGCTGACGCTGACGGCGTCGGCTAAATCCTTGACGGCGACTTCGCTCATTAGAATTTTGAGTGCCATTTCTTGCGTGACTTCTTCACGAATGTCTGGCGGGAGTCCGGCTGGCACGGCGCGGTCAATGACGATCGCTAAGTCTTCCTCTGCTGGCATGTTGCGCTTTTTGTACCTGACGACGCGGAACCAATATTCGGACGCGAGATGATGCCGGTGGGCGACCCAATGAAGGAGGCAGCGGCGCCCGTAGCTCGCTCCGTTGCCGGGATGGGTGATCTTGTACGGCGGCTCATCACAACCAGCGATCATGCATGCGACCTGCTTCCTCGGCCCCATCTTGCGACGCGGAATCCCGAGGTCTACCATGCGCTTCCTGACGACAGCGTGATCCGTATTGAAGTGTTCGCCGATTTCGATCGTGGTCATGCCGCGATCCCAATACATCGCATAGAGGAGTCGAAAATCCTCTGGGACCTTGCGTCGTGATTCTCGTCCCATTTTTCGCGTGCAGGAAACCGTACAGGCTACGCGGCGTGGGTCGCCAGTCATGTGCTGGTATTCGAACTTCGCGCCGCAGCCCTTGCACGTAGCGTGGCGAAGCGTGGCCGAGCGCACTCGCGGCCTGCCCTTCGCGCTATTGCCCTCCGGCGCTGGAATGCCACGAGCGACACGGGCGCATTTCACTCCAGCCGTGCTACATCCGAGCATTGCCGCAATCTCTCGATCGAGCTTGACGCCGAGCGGCACTGCGCTCCAGTCGATACGAGCCGTCATTCTTTTTCCATCCGCTTGTGCAGCGGCACCGCGGACGCCTTCACCGTCGCACTCTGCGCGCTCGCTGTCGCCGCCTTCACCGCCAGCCCGTGCATAACGCCTATCGTCATGTTTGCGAGCGCTGTTGCTTGGGCGCGTTCGCTTAGCGCACCAGGCGGCGGCATCTTCGGCGTTGCGACCTGCGCGCTCGCGGGACCGAACAAGCTCACGATCTGCGCGCTTGTGAGAGGGCGGGTGAGTGTCGCTTCCAGAGTCGTGGCATCACCAGTACGTCCGTCGATGAGCGATCCGATGGCGAAGAATCCGGGGCATCCATCAGGACAGCCAACCGCGACGGCGTCAGGGGTCAGGACAACGCCGCTCTGCGTGATCTTCACGAATGCGTTTGTGGCTGAACGGGTAGGGTTAGCCTTCAACCACTCGGCGAGTTTCTGGAACAGAGCGGTAACGCCAGCATTGCGCGCTTCGAGCGGCTGAAGGGTGATCTGCGCCTGATCTCGCAACCCTACCGAACCGCCGTCGTAGAGCGAGAGCGTGTATGTCGCCGAGGAGTACGGGCTTGCGTTGATGATCACGAGATTCGTGTGAAAGACGTCGCTTGCTCTGATACCCGTGATTTCCGCCGGGTTCAACGGATCACCGAAACTCCACCACGGGATTCCGGGGATATCCTGTCCGACTGATGGACCTAACGGACCACCCGCGACCGACGTTGTGTAAGTGCGGCTCTCCACGCTGATCGCGCGGTAGTTGGCCGTCGCTGGTGACGGCTGGCCGGTGTGGCCTGCGCAGTCAACACCATCGAGGCATCCGTCAAAGATCACGTATCCGAACCCGTCGATGCCCATCAGACCGATCGCCTTGCATTGATCCGTTGCGGTGGGCGTCCGCGCCGGACCGAGGAAGTCACAAATCTCGCGTCGTTCGTGCGGAGCCAGCGTGAATGATTGCGCGGTCGGGATCGGCGGGGCGTTCATCGGTCTGTATGTCGCCGTGACTTTGACCGGATCACCCGTCTCATTCGTGATCCAAATATCCGTCAACGACGTAAACCAAGGAGTCACGGCATGCGCGGCAGCGGGGACGTAAACCTCGTCGTCGATGCGGAGGTTCTGCGCATGGGCCGGTAACGGAGCGATGACGAAGAACAGAATCAGCAGCGCGGCGATGAACAGCGAGGCGTAGACGGCGAACTTGATGATGCGGCGTGAGGTCATTCGATTCTCCCGTTCCAATCTACTTCACACTTCGTGCAATACCGCTCGCGCAGATGCCCAACGAACCCCCACGCTTCAACGGGAACGGCGGTACTCATTGCGTCCGCTCCGCAAATTGCCTTCGTGTTGTACACGAGGCTATCGGCGAGATGATAGAACCATACTCCGCCGATACCTTCGCAGACCTTCGGGAGATCGCCGCGCTTGGTGATCGCGCTTGATTGCGGTTGCATGCGAGCTAAGGTACATCCGTTCGAATCGAAACGCAAGCATTCCTTTTGAAAGGATCACTTCAGAAAGGATTACTTGACTTTTGGAAAGCTAAGCATTACCTTCTTATCCGATGAGCGAAACCGTACCGGCTAAATCTCCTGATCCAATTCAGTGGAAAATCAAGCGCGGCTACTCGGCGGCGAAGATGGCCGAAGACTGGCGATGCACTCAGGCGTACGTCTACATGCTGAAGAGATTCGAGAATGTGCCGGGATGGTTAGTGGCGCGGCGAATGGCTCTCACGTTCGGATGGTCAAGCGCGGCGGTCATGGATTTCTGGACGCGCCGCGTAGCGAAGCGGAGAAAGGACGCGGCATGACGGAAAGAGAAAAACGTCTAGCGCGAAGCGCGGCATGGCGCGCACTAACCAAAGGGGGGCGGATCACCAGAAGCGCATGCGAGACGTGCGGCAACCCAAAAGCCGAAATGCACCATGATGACTACTCTCGGAGGATAGATATCCGCTGGTTGTGCAGACAATGCCACAGCGCGCATCACGTCGGGCAGGGAAATCTTCCGCCAACGTCAATTCGAGTGCCCCGGACTGTCAAAAATCCGATCGCTTATCTCATCGTACGTGGGTTCACGTTGATCCGTCTCGCGAAGGAATGGGGCTACTCCTCAACCGCGTCTATCGGCCTGCTCCGCAACTTTGAGTACGTCCCGCCCGCTGACCGTGCCGCGAAGATGGCGGCAACTCTCGGGTGGAAATCAGCGGGGCAAGTCATCGACTATTGGGCGGAGCGCGTAATCGCGCGTGATGCGGCGAAGGCGAGATCATGAGCCGCGCAATTCTGACGGTAATCGAAACGAAGATGGACGGAGGGCGCTTTTCGAAACGCACTCTATTGTTCCTCGCTGATGCATCGAATGATGACGAATTGATGCTGTTCGCGATCGAACAGGCTATCAACGATGGCGGCATGTCGAGCGCTCTCCGCGCGCATGTGTCGCTAGATGACGGCGATCATCCAGTGGTCACCTCAAACCCTGCGGCGACTCCTTCAGTCGCGCCCGCGCAACCTGCCGGGACTACTACCCTCCGCAACGAAGCTCCTGACGTGACGCAGGCGGCGTCAGAGCTTCCGAGTTCGGAGGTAATCGAATGAAGCTCTTCTTTTGGAATGATCCGTACCCCGTGACGTTCGGCGGATCGATGCTGATTGCTGTCGCGGAGACAGAAGAGCAAGCGCTTGATGAGATTCAGATGCGCGCGCGCCACATGGCATACGGCGTAGACACGCCGACATTGATCGGCTATCCGGCTGATCTCGTAGCGAAGCTCGGCAAGCCATCGCGCGTCGTCAACCTTCCGTGCGCAGAGTTTCACGAATGGAGCGAATGACATGAAGCCGTTCAGCGCATGGCTCGCTAATTTCTACGCCAATCTTACGGCGTACGGGCGCGCTTTAATAGCAACGCTTATTGCATCAACGCTCGCGATGTTTGTGCCGATGCCGCTCACGGCGGGATGCGTACTCGCGGTGGTGATGTTGGTGTCTTGGCTGGCATTCGGAGGGGCGGTGATAGCTCGCTTGTTCTGCGGGTTTTGGGCTGGAATCGACAGACATTGCGCGTACCTATGGGGCAACGATGGCGCTAGAGATTGTGGTACTTGCGGCGGCTCCGGTGAGATTCGCTACGACTGGTTTGTCGGAATGAGGAAGTGCGCTTGCGTGATAGCAAACGAGAAGCAACGCGCCAGAGAGGATTGGAAGAAGTTGAGAACGGAGATAGTGCCGTGAACGTCACCGCATTCCGCAAGGGCGACACCGTCAACTCCTTCACCATCGCCGGTGACAATTTCGAGCAGTGGGAGAAGTTCGGAATCTCTGCCGACGTGTTCCGGCACGGCGAGAGCGAGCTATTCGTGCCGCTCATCCAATCCGCAAAACTTGGCAGCGGCAATCTCGACATCTTTCTCGCGGCGATGAAGACGCGCGCGTTTGCCGAAAAGCGAAAGCTCGTTTTCGTGAACGTAATCAACCCCGGCTTGGCGAAGCATCTAGCGCTTGCTGGAATCGAGGAACGCGAGGTTATGCCATGACGCGGGAACGCTTCTATCCGAAACGAGAGCGTACGCCAGAATTGGTAAAACGACTGAAGAGCAAACCGGTCAGGCGCTGCCTGTCCCTGCATGAATGCTGTCTATGTGATGAGGATATTCGGCTTGGGCAGTCATACTACGACGGCGGGCTAAGGTTGCGCGCGCACTTCGTATGCGAGACGGAGGAAGCGTGAAAACTTACATTCTCCACGCGAACCAAGCCGTCACGCTTTCATCTAAGCACGGATACTGGGCGACCGAAACGCTGAACTCTAAACCCACGTTTGCAATCGAAGCCGAGACGGAAGCCGAGGCGAAAGCGAAGGCATATGCGGATGTAGTCGCGCGGTACGAAACCGATGAGGCTCACGTAGAAAACGTCAGCCTCTCATTCCCGCTCGTGAGGGTAACGCAATGAGAACAGAGCTTGATTTGAAACGCCGATCCGTACTCTCCGAACTCTGCCGCCGCGAAGCCGCAACCTTGCGTGTCACGATTGCGAGCCGCACTACTTCGGAAGTGACGAAAGAGATGGCGGAGCATTGCATCTACCTCGAAACGACGGCAGATGCGCTGATGACGTACGGCAACGAATCAACGGGGAGCGTGGGTACGCTCATCACGCCGACACCCGATATCGACCTCAAACAGTTTGACCAAACTGCGCCGACTAGCTCGCGCGCCATGACGGAGAACGCATGACGAATAGTGCCCGCCGTCGCTCCAACCTATACGCCCGTATGATGGCGGCGATCATTCTGCCCGACATGGGCGGCGCACTAGTCAAATGCGCAGCGGTCGTTCTTTTCACGACATCCTAACGAGAGAAACCGCCATGAGCTACGCGACTCAACCGTCAGGGGCACCAAAAATGCCGCGCAAGCGCAAGTACAACGCCAGCACAATTGATTGGCGCACACAACCTCTCGGCCAAATGACGGACAAAGACATCGCGAAGTGTCTGGTTTGGCGTCCGAAACGAGGCTCGTTCCGTTGCGCGGCGAAACGTTAGGCTATATCTCGGAGATTGTCGGCGCATGATTCGGTCCTGCGAAGCCTGTGGCCTTCCGCGCGAGAGTGGCATCATGCGAATCTGCGATCTCTGTTTCGCGAAGCAACAGCGGCGCGATGAACGCGAGCGCGAAAAGGTTTCGGCTCGTGGACTGCCGCCGCATGTTGCGCGTGAGATCAGAAAAATAGCTTGACTTCGCGCCGCCGCGATTAGATACTTCGAACCATGATCCGCCCTGAGTGCGAAATGTCCATCCGCCGCAAGAAAGAGCGCGCAACCGTGTGCGTGATTTGGGAGCGAACGCAAATCGGCGGACGCGATGTTCTTGAAATCAAGCATCGCCATCTTTGCGGATCGCATGCGAACATCATGGCGAATGGTGCGGCGCGCGGCGACAAGTGGACGGAGCGAACGCTTGCCGAGTGCGCGACAAACGGAGGTGCGGATGCCTGAAAACGACAACGACGAAAAAGACGTACCGCGCTGGCCTAGCGGCGATCCGATAACCCGCGACAGCATCAAAGACGAACTCGACGGCGGATTCTTCGGCGACGAAACGGACCTTGCCTCGAAGATCATTCGCTACCTCCTATCGGATTGTTGCGTCGATCGCGGCGATACGTTCTCGTTTCACACCGAAGACCGATCGCGGGTCGTAAACTGCGGTGAGCATCTAACGCAAGCGGCGGACAACGAAGGTATCGAGCACCCTCCCGATACTGATCCGTCAGAAGTTGAATGCGGCTGCGAGTGCGGCTGCCTTCTCAGCTTCTCGGACAAGGGTGTCGTTTGCCCGATTTGTCGCGAAACGTGCGGAGGCGGCGCATGATATGTCGACATCACTGCCCGAAGTGCGGACGGTTCGCGCGCTTCACCGGTTGGGCAGCGTACCCAGATGAATTCGGAGGGGTATTGATCCTGCGTTGCAAGCGTCACGGCATCGTAAAGGAGTGCTCATGATCTTCGGCAACCAATGCTGCTCCGCGTATCCTGACTGCCTGCATATTGATACCGAAACATGGCTGAGGCTTCGCCGGGATCGGTGAGTGAACCGTGACGAAGCTAGGAATCGTTGGTAGCGAGGCTTCGCGATGGACAACCGAAGGCGAAGCTGAGGCCCGCGAACTGATTCGCTTTCTCCTCTCCTTCGAGGGCATCACCGAAATTATCAGCGGCGGATGCCCTAACGGCGGCGTAGATCAGTGGGCAGCAGAAATCGGGGGAGAACTTGGAATGAAGGTCACCGAGTTTCTTCCGAAAGATCGCTCATGGCAAACCGGATTCAAGCCGCGCAACCTTCAGATCGCTAGAGAAAGCGATGCCGTTCACTGCATCACGGTCTCGAAGATTCCTGAAGGCGCTATCGTCACGAATGACGTGCCATGCTTTCATTGCGGCGCGGATGATCACAGAAGGAATGGCGGCTGTTGGACGGTCAAGCGCGCGCGGGAGATGGGTAAGCCGGTCAAAGTTCACGTCATTCAGCAAGCCGATGCTATAGCCGTTCACGCAAAAGAAGAAGCCGTCCTGATGGTAGATGTTGGCACCAGCAATCCCGCTTCGTATTTGCAGGGGTGCTTCAATCGCCTGTTCCGTAGTGGTGGTATAGCCGGTTACGATACGCCGCTGAACCGAGAGCGCTTTCTGCGCATTGCGATGGCTGAGGCGAAGCGGATAATAGCGGAAGTAAATATCAGCTAAAACACGAACGCCGCGCGACTTTCGTCGGCGGCGTCACGCGGAGTGCGGCTGTTTCATGGAGGCCTTTCACGGGAAGCGAAATCTCGTACCGGAATCTCTCCGGTCACCATGGCCGCGCTGCGCCGCTAAGTCTAGCATACGTTCCGCCGGAGTCTTCGGCTACGGCTGGAGACTCCGATGCGATCGTCATCAACTGGGTGACTATGAGATCTGGAAACTGATCTGGCCCCTGACGTAAACTGCCGCATTACCCCACGCGACGGAGTGGGTGATGTCCTTGTATAGAAGAACCTTAGTTCCACTGACCAGCGAGTTTCCGATCTTTCCTGTAGCACCTGCATCGTCGCTGTATGCGAACGTTCCTTCAATGTCGCGCGCCGCGCTGAATCCACCAGGTATGAGGATGTCTAGATGCCCGGGAGAGGATGCAGTTGTCCCGCCGTCGATGCAGAACGCAAGAATCATCGTCTTACCGATCAGGGTGTAGGCGTAGGTCGTCTGCTGACCAGAGCTGACCGTCCACGTGCCGGGTGACGCCGTGAAGTTTCCTGCGGCGAACGTTACGGAGAGCCATTCTCCGAGCGCCGTTGTGCGAGCGCGCTCTTTGATCGTCCCGCCTGTGGCGTGAGACAGAACGAGTCCGCCGGTCGTGTCGGTGATGTCGCCGGTGAACGACGGCGATGCTTTCGGAGCGAGACCGGATAGGTCTTGATCTCCCGTATTCGTACCCGAGCTAGTCCCGCTGAATGTTCCGCTCTGCGTCGCTAACGTGCCGAGGCCGAGGTTCGTTCGTGCGGTTGATGCGCTCGCTAGATCAGAAAGGTTATTCGCCGCTATCAGCGCGCCGACTACCGATGCGAAGCCTACAAACGTCACCGTCGTCGATCCGAGTGTGATGCTGTCATTCGTGCAGACGAAAGCCTTATCCGCGTTAGATGTTCCGCTCATCACGAATACGGCAGCGGAAACGAGTTCCGTGCCGGAATCGGCATCCGTTGCTCGCGTCGGCGCACCGCTTGCCGCTACGACGTACAGACCATTCTCCGAGCCGGACGCTTGATCTTTGATGAGGATTCGATCGCCAGTAACGAGCGACACGCCGTCAACCGTGCTGCCGTTAGCGAAGGAGCTTGCGAGGGTTCCCGCCGCTGTCGTCGCGACGCGAACCGGCACTTTCCATTTTAGGCCAGCCGCAATCGTGTCAACGTACGTCTTGATTGCCTTTTGTGAGGCTACCTTCGCGTCACTGTTCGCCGCAAGCGTGCCGTCTGTATCGAGTGCGCTAGATGCAATCTTCGTGTCGGCGTACGCTTTCGTCGCTTTCTGGGTAGCTACGCGAGAGTCGCTGTTCGCGGCAAGAGTTCCGTCCGTATCTGACGCGAGGGCGGCGCCTGTGCCGATGTTCGCGGCGTAAAGTTTCTTGCTCGCATCACCAGATGAGCCGTTTCCTAGGTCGATGCCGTCCCCTGTTGAGTGGCGACGAAACGCTACGTCGGGCGAAACGCCTGCGTCCGATGACGACGCAAATCCCAAGTTCGCAGAAGAGTCGAGCGTCAATCCCTCCGCCATGAGTTGCGCGCGACCGGAACCGCCTTCGCCAGTAGCCCCAACGATAACGCCGCCGACGTATGAGACGCCCGTGGCAAACTGCTGACCCTCCGGGTAAATCTCGAATACGTGCGTGCCGTCCGAACTCTCAATCCATCCGATCGGTTTGTCAGGGTCGTAGTCGCTATCGAGAAGAACCCGCAGCGCAAGCTTTCCGGAACTCCCGTCGTTCGGCCCTTGCTGTAGAATTTTCAACTCACCCGTCACTGTCGTTACCGGCATCGTTGCTCCTTTCTTATTGCGTGATCCTGAGAGCCTCTAGCCCCTGCGATACAAAGACCGCCGTTCCCGATTCAGGGAAGTGCCATCCGGTCTTAGCGTCAGGACCGGTGATAGCAGGGGCAACATTGTTCCCGGCTTCTACTGTTCTAAGGTTCGCCGCGTTCATCGTGTTGACTTCGTGATGTTCGTCCGGATTGATCCGCGACACGGCGCCCGGCGAAAGCGCGATGTCCGTATTCGGCACGGTCGCATCAACTCGGGTGGGCGAGACATATGCTGTTGTTTTGTTCGCGCCGTTGAATGTCACTACCGTCGTCGGGATGAAGTTCGATCCGAACAAGGATAGCTGAAATGTAGAACTCCCGCGAGTAATATTTGGCGGAGAGAGTGAAGAGAGAACCGGCGCAGGGTTAACGAGTGCGTTCACGGCAAACGAGACGGCGTTCGACGCTCCGCCTCCCGGTGTCGGATTCGTGACCGTCACGGCGAAGTTTCCGACCGCCGCGAGATCGCCCGTCATGATCGCAATCGTTAGCGAGGTTGACGAGCCGAAAACTGTAGTCCTATTCGAACCCGCCCACTTGCCCTGAATGCCCGAGACGAAACCGGTTCCGGTGACGGTCAGCGTGAAACCTGAGTCGCCGACGTTCTTCGCGAGGACGGATAGCGCCGTGATCGAAGGCGTCGGGTTGTTTGCCGTTGCGTTGACGACGAAATTCACAGCAGGCGTTGATCCTCCGCCGGGACCGGGATTTGTGACGATCAGCGGGATAGTGCCGGGCGATGCGACTTCGCCAGCTAGAATCGGGATCGTGATCTGCGTAGCGCCGACGAACGTAACCGTTTTCGCTACGCCGCCGAATGATGCGGTAGTCGTCGAAAGAAAATTCAACCCGTTGATCGTCAACGTAAAGCCCGACGCACCCTGAACCACGGAGGCCGGGGACAGGTTCGTGATCGCCGGGGCGGGGTTGAGTGCGTTGACGACAAAGCCGGACGCCGCCGAAACCCCTCCTCCCGGTGTCGGATTGAAAACCGTGATTGCGTGCGAGCCGGGAACGGAGAGGTCGCTCGCCTGAAGTGCGACGGTCAGCGTCGTCGCGTTCACGAACGTCGTGATGCGGTTGTTTCCCTCCCATCGCACAATAGAAGACGAAACAAAGTTAGTACCTGTTACCGTGATTGATTGTGCGGCAGAGTTTTGATTCAGATTTGATGGCGAGAGAGAGGTGATAGAAGGGACCGGATTCGAGGCGCCGACATTCAACGGCGCGGCGGAGCTTGTGCCTCCGCCCGGCCCGGCGTTTGTTACCGTGATGTTGTTCGATCCGACGCTCGTTATGTCGGATGCGTTGACGGTGAACGTTAGCTGTGTCGCGGATACGACTGTCGTAGTTCGAGCTTGTCCGTTCCATGACGCGGTAGAGTTCCCGGCGCGGAAGCCCGTCCCGTTTACGGTTTGCGTGTAGGCTGCGTCACCGGCGTTTTTTAGGCTCGGCGAGATGTTCGTGATCGTCGGCGCGGGGTTCACAACGGAAATCGTTTGCGCGCCCGATGTTCCTCCGCCCGGAGTTCCGTTCGTAACGGTCAACGACAACGTAGCGATCGAAGCGAAGTTCCCGCTCGGAATCGTGGCCGTGAGCGTGTTCGGCGAAACGTAGACCGTAGCTAGTAATGTAGCGCCGACCTTCGCTACCGACGACGCGATGAATCCGCTGCCGGTCAACGTGACTACGGTGTTTCCTGATCCGAGCAAAACAGTCAGCGGGGAAGCGGCGGAAAGAACAGGCGCCGGATTGACGACGGAAAGAGTTAGGGAGCCTGAAGTTCCGCTGTCCACGTTCGCGGCGGTAATCAGAAGCGACCCGGTTGTAGCGAGATCGTTAGCCGTGACGGTTATTACGATGTGCGTCGAATCGGTGAATGTAGTAGCGCGCTGCGAGCCGTTGACTAGTCCCTGAGTCCCGGCGACGAATCCGGTTCCCGTGACCGTGAGCGGGAAGGCCGCTGAACCGGCTACCTTGCTCGTAGACGATAGCGCCGTGATCGTAGGGGCCGGATTGACAACGGTCAGCAGGCGAGAGAGGCTTCGCGTGCCGTTGCCCGTGTTCCTGACTTCAAGCGTGTAGTTGTCAGCCGCAGGGATGTCGCCCGCCGAAAGCGCAACAGTGATGAAGCCGGAGTTGATGAAGGTCGCGCGCGCGGTTACGTCAAACTGTGAATTGAGGTAGACCGCCAACCCGCTAGAGGGGAAGTTAGAACCCGAAAGCCCTACCGAATATGGAGTTGACCCGAAGGTTTGGGAAGACGGAGAGATTGAATCGAGGACCGGAGCACCGCTCGAAACGACGAACGGAATCGTAGAGCTGGTCCCGCCTCCGGGAGTGGGGTTCGTCACTGAAATATCGAACGAACCAGCGACGCCGAGCATCGCATTCGTAGCTGTGAACTGAAGGAAATTCTCCGTTAGCACCAAAGAGGACGGAGTAATGCCGCCCCAATTCACGAAGCTAGTCGCTCCGAATCCGCCCTTGACAAACCCAGACCCGCTCACACTGATCGTGATGGGACCGGAGCCGACGATAGCCGATGTGGGCGAGATGTCCGTGATGACAGGAGCGGGGTAATTGACCGTGAATGCGGAGCCGGTAGTCACGCTGCCGCCACCGGGACCGGGGTTCGTGATTGTGAACGTTGAAACTCCGGCAGCTTGCATGCCGGAGTCCTGCACCTGCACGGTTATCTGATTCGAGGAAACCCATGTCACGTTTGCGAATCGCGGATCGATACCGGCCCCGCTCACCTGCGCGCCATGAACGAAGTTGCTGCCGTTGATGGTTAGGGTGAAGGCGCCGTCGCCTACTAGTTTCGAGGTTGGCGAGAGGCTAGTGAATGTCGGGACGGGGTTATTTACGAGAAGGATCGCGCCGTTCGAATCACCAACGCCGGGGATCGTCACCCCAACTACGCGCTCACCTCCCGGCTCGAAAAAAGAGACGGCTGTGTGCGTGGCAATGTGTTGCGAGTCCGTGAAGTCGATAGTCATTGCCGCCGGACTGCCGTCAACCGTGATGATCGCGGAAGACGTGAAGTTGTGGCCGACTACCGAGATGACAGAGGACGAACCCGCCGAGATAGTAGGCGGAGAGACCGAATCAACGATCGGGAGCGATGTAGTGACCGTGAGGGTGAGGTGTGCGGTGTCTCCGGCGTTGACCTCGCGCACCCACACGGATCGCGTCCCGGCTGCCGCTACGATCGCCGCTGGAACGGTACAGGAACATGAAGTCCCGATCGTGCACGCGGTGTCGTATTCGGTGCCGTCGATGACGATCGTCGGGGTATCTGGAGCGTTTCGCGTCCCGAGAAAGAGGGTGCCGTTGCACGTCAGCGTGAAGTCGCCACTACCGGCAGGCTTTGAGTCGGGAGAGATTGAGGAAAGGGTTGCCAAGCGGTTTCGATTCTACGCTTATTTCGAAGCTCTCTCTTAACCGCCTTCCCTGCTCAGGAAGGGTTACCCCGCCCTGAGACACACACTCCTCCCTCCCAGACGCCTTAGTCTAGTTACCTGAGCATATCGACCGGGGCGTAGGCGACGGAGGGACGAACCCCTTCCGTGACAGATCGAGCACTGTCCCGTTGCCCGGATTTCAACGCTGGAGAGTTTGACGGCGATGACGCTCGCCACGGGCTACCGCTCAGGGTCTCGGCATGAGTGATGAAAGCCTGCCGCGCGGAGATGTGTGTTATCTTTAACCCGCGATTCATAGCAGGCTTAACCTATCACGGGTTGAGCTGAACCGCTAGAGGCCGGTGGAGAAATCCGCTGGCCTTTTACGTTGGCGCCCAATTCTCCCGCCGCAGATGCAGAGATCGGAATCGGCAAAGGTCATTTGCGCCGCCCGAAAAGTTCCACTAGTTTCGAAGCATCTACCTTTTCATCGCGCTGTTGCCGCACGCGAGACACCCGATCGCTCACGCGATTCATCCACGCAGCGATGCCGCGCATGCCGCCATGCTTTCCGTGTTTGCTCCAGTGCTCGGACTTGTTTCGAATCTTGCTGCCGATGCTTCCGTTCATCGTCAACTCCCTTCCTACGCCGCGTCGGTCCGCGAAACAATCGCCACACGTTTGCGCGTCAGAAGATGCGCCTCCGCTAACGCTAGCGCCGAGTCATCGCAGCGCGCAATCAGGTGCTCTTGAATTGCCGCAGGCGGCAGGACGCCTTCCGGCAGGACTTCGGCAAACGCCGCCGCCTCTTCCGTGTTGCCGGGAAAGAACCGCAGGAACATTTCGCGCGCCTGCTCTTTTGTCGCATAGCCGAAATGAATGTGGATATCGAGGCGCCCTTCGCCCGTCAGCGCTGCATCCAGCCGCTCCGGGCAGTTCGTCGTGACAAACAGGATTCGTCCTTCCGATGCGAGCGGGCCATCAAGCGCATTCAGAAGTCCCGAAAGGCTGACGAGCGATCCCGTCGCGCAGAGTTGTTCGTCAATATCTTCGATGAGCACAACCGCGCCAACAGGGAGACGGGACAGGCTCACCACGAGTTGCCGATCGCTGAACTCTTTGCTCGTTAAATCGAGCACGTAAAGCGGCAAGCCGAGTGAGTGCGATACCGCGCGCGCGAGTGACGTTTTCCCGGTGCGCGGCGGACCTTCTAGCAGGAAACCGAGACGCCACGGAATACCACGCTCCGCGTACCACGAACGCTGCGCGATGAATCTGCGGATGCGCGCAACCACATCGTCAACCGTGGTTCCCGGCAGGACTACCGTTGAAATCTCGCGCGGCGCCCCCACGCCGAGACGTTGCCAGTCGCCCTGACCATCAGAGATGTACGCCGTACTGCGCTTCGACAGAAGATCAAGAGAAAAAACTTTCGCCTCTTCAAGGATGGCGTCCGCTCGCGCGCGCGACCCTACGATGTAAATCGTGTACCACTCTTCGATTCGGAGCGAATCGTCTTTCGTGCGGTTTCGATCTGCAACGATCCACGTCCCGCCATGCTTGAAGATGTGCGGGCCTAGTCCCGGCTCGTAGTGCAGGGTCGGCGTGCTGTCTCCATCGGGGAAGAACACGTTCGCCACGATGCGGCGGCAACGCGCCCCGTATCCGATGTGCGCCAACCACACACTGAACCATGTGACCATGTTGTAGTTGCGGACTTCGACCTCCGTCACGAAACGACGCCGAAGTGCCGAGAGTCCGAGCAGTATGTATCGCCGCGCCAAAGCAACCGCCCCGGCAATCGCGCCGAGCGCAAGTCCACCGGAAAGGAAGTCGTTCGAAGTCAGGTGCGTGAAGTTGTGAGGCGCCATCAGCGCATAGTATCAGAATTGCTTGACATCGCGGCGGCGTGGTGAAATGATCCGCGCCATGGAAACGAAACCCCTAGACTAGAGGCAGTCGCGATGAACATCCCTGCCGATGCTGTTCAGGTTCACGTCTGCTCAATCGCGGACACGGAGCCTACGCTTCTGACGCTGCTCGGCGTGTCGGGCGTTCGTGATGCGGTCATGTCGATTTGGGGCACCGTGAATATGGCCTTGGCGCTTCAAGATAGCTCCCTGCGTGATTCGCGTAACGGCAGATGGACATACAAAACGTTGCGCTCGTGGGTTCGATACGGTACGGAAGTTTGGTCGCGCAAAAGGAAGATTCCGATGGACATTGAAAAGCTAGTCGTCGCGCGGGTTCCGATCGTTCGCGGCCTGAGCACGGCGCATTCGAAAGACGAGATCGACCGCTGCGAATTCGAAGCAGAAACGCACCTTGCTCCGTTGCTCACTGCGCCCGTCAAGCAACTCCGCGAGTTCTACGCCCAACTCTGCACGGCACTTCGAACCGATCCGACGATTCCGATGTTCGTTTGGACGGCGTTCGATGCGTGGCATGAGGCGGTCGTGAAGGTCGCGCCAGATGAGCATGTGCGAGAACTGAAAACCGCGCTCGCCACCGAAGTGGCGGAGCTGGTCGAAAAGGATGTAATGCCGGACATCAAGGAAGCTCTGATCGGCGCGCTGAAGTGGCGCGGAGCGGAGGCGTTGACAGAAGTGCGCGACGCGGTCAAGTCTGGAGCGAAACCGCGCGTCAGAGGCCGAGAGTCCTGCCTATTCCTTCAGGTTCCCCGCAATGACGGAACTCTGGTTTCGGTGATGTTGTGAACGACGAACGCGCCGAATTGTCGATTGCCGATCTTTCGAATCGGCTCTACTGTAACAACTGCGGAGGCTATGTTGAGTTTCGCGAACGCGGCATCACGCCGTTCGGTGGCCGTTTTTGCAGTCAGGATTGCAAGAACGATTTCGACCTGAAAGAAACAAGAAACATCATGGGGCAACGGCGATGAGATTCCGTCAGCAACGCCGCACCCTCGATGAGTCGATGAAAACAGTGATCGATCTCCCGAATCGGCAAGCGCTTATTGATTGGGCGCGCGCAGAGCTGAAACCGTGGGGAGTAGAGTTCGCGGACGAAGCCGTGAAGGTTGAGCGTTACCACGGCGACGATAACCGAGTTACTCCACCGTGGCGCGACACGCACATCGTTTCGATCGAAGGCTACGGAGTACTCGGGTTTACGGAAGGGCCAGCGAAATGAGCGACGCTTCCCGAATCGCGGAACTTGAAGAATCCCTCCGCGCCGCGCAAACGACAATCGCATGGATCGTCACGGAAGCGGGCGGAGAAATCCACCTGAGCACAATCACTCTGACCATGCTGATGCTTGCGCCAGACGCAACGCTCGTCACCTACGATTCTCCAGACGGCAAACAGAGAATCATCGTCTGCGAAACGTCAACGGTTCCGAGACAAAGCGGAATGGTGCTACCGAAACGGCACGGACAAAACTTTTCTGAGTAGGAGAGGCTGCGCATGGATGAACTGACGTACGAACTTACCGAGCTTCAGCACAGCGAGGAACGCGAGGGACCATTCCGTCTTTACGTCTTCGAACCCGATAGCGAGTTCCATCGCGGCGGTGTGTGGTTCAGCGACAAACCGAAGTATCCGGAGGAAGGCGAGATCACGACCATCGAAGCGTTCCGCCGATGCGCAGAGGCGCAAGCCGAGGAGCGGCAGGTTCGCATCTGCGACGGCGGCGATATGCTGGTTTTCCATGCGCGCGGCGAGCAAGTCCTGCACGGCGCAACGTTCTGGAAAGATGTGATTGGCGCGTCGGCGTGAAGCAAGAGGAGCATCACGATTGATATTAGCCTGCGGGGGTGATGTGCTATCCGGTATCTGGTGGATTCGCGTATTCGGGCGCGGAATCGCACTTCACGCGCCGTGGAAGCGAGCACTGTTCAGTGAGCGGTACGGCTACCGGAAGATGCTTCGTCTCGGCTTTGGCTGGCGAGTCGAATGGCTGCCGTTTCACCACGAAATGGCGGCAGGAGCACAGAGGAGAATTGCGTGAAGTACGAACACGGCGAACACATTGAACTGATGTGGCAAGGCCCCGAACCTTGGTATGTCGTCAAAGGTCACGTCACGCCCGAGGAGTTCGCGAAGGCGGTAGCGCCGAATGCGGATTGGATCGGCGATCCGGTCCCGTGCTACGCACGCTGGTCGATGGACGCGGGCAACTCTGAAGTGGACTACGTGATGTGGCTGTACCGCGAGCGCGGTCGTGGACGGTTTCCGGTGACCGTGGGTGTACGCGCGCATCACACGATCGACTACAGGGACGCTGCATGACCCCACCCCGCTACGACTTCACTACCTGCAACCCCGACAACTCCGACATGAGCGCCGAGACGAAGGAAGCACTCCATCGAATCGTCAACGCGGCAGGGGACCGGATGGCGGCGATGCCGGTAGTCGAACAGGCGCCTGAGAGATGGGTTCGCGAACTGCGCGAGGCCGGATGGGCGCCGCACAGGAAGTCTCACACGATCTGGAGTGATCCCGATGGACGTCTGTACATCGGCCCCTTCGGCGCGTGGCGAGAGATGAAGCGGAGGGCAACCGCAGCATGAAACCCGTCTATCAAACCCTCACCCGAAGTTGATCCCGCCAACGGGAAATTCGGCAACTGCGATCAGGCCACCTCGCTCGCGACAAAACTCCGAGAGATTGCCGCGTAGCTCTTACGACGGTAATGGCCCAACATCGAGGCCGTTGAGTTGGAACGAAACCGCGTTGCTCGTTCCGCCTCCCGGCGTCGGGTTGACTGCCGTCACTGGAATCAGTGCCGACGCTGCATTCAGATTGTTCGGAGTCCAGAACTCCCGCCCGTCGTAAATGATCGAACGCGGCGAGGAAGGCAGCGGTACCCATGCTGTTTTCCGGTTCTTGTTCACATTCACCCGAACTACCTGCCGCGTGATCGCCTCGGTTACCCACAACTCCCCGTTACCGAAAGCGCAGTCAACCGGTCCCCCTTGAAATGACATCGGCAGCGCAGATGCGAGACGCGGAGCCTCATTCTGTCCCGCCACGTTGATCTGTACAACCGTATTTGAGCCGGGATCAATCTTCGAGACGCTGTTGTCCGCGTAGTTCGTAACCCACAGGAAGCCGGAGTCATCTGCGGCAAGCCCGAACGGTCCCGCACCTACCGGAACGACGGCAACGACGCCCGATGAGTTCAGCACATTGACTGCGTTAGCGCCGAAGCATGAAACGTAGATGTAGATGCCTAGCGAGTAGAGCAGGCAGGGCTTCGTCCCTACCGTGACGGTAGCCGTGATCGTGTTCGAAACGGGAGAGATGCGCACGACTTCATTCCGTGAGTAAGCCGACGCCCATATATTCGTACCGTCGTATATGATACCGAGCGGCCCGCTTCCTCCAGTCATCGCGATCGTAGCCGTCACGGTCATTGCGACAGGGTCAACGCGCTTCACGTTATCGCTGCCGAAGTTCGTTACCCAAATTGAACCGGCGCCGAAGGTGATACCGTAAGGTTTCGTCCCGACCGTTACCGTTCCGACGACCGTACCGGTAGCGCGGTCAATCTTCTGAATCGTGCCAGCCGCATAGCAGGTAATCCACAGGAATCCCGACGAATCGAGAATGATGTCTCGCGGATCGTTTCCGACCGTGTACGACGCGATGCCGTTTACGGGGATTTCCCATGACACCGCTACGCCGGGAGAGGTTGCGTTCGGAGCTGTATCACTCGCCGCCGAAGAAACAACGTACGCCATGATCTCGAATGTCTGCGGCCCTGTGTGGCCGTCGCCTTGGATAGCTGCACGGCAATCAATTGGCGACGCGAACTGCGAAGGCAGAACCGTTCGGACAAATCGAGGCACAGTAAAACTAGTATCGAAAATGTCTACATGATCTATGAACGGATAATCTGGCGGCGTAAATGTGATCGTTCCGCGCTCTTCCAAAGTCCGGAACGGCGCCGCGAGGTTCGTAACGTCCGGCACGGTAGGTAGGTAGGTAGCAACGTAGGTCCGCGTGACTCCGGGGGAGACTTTCCCGAATCGAGTGACGGTCAGAAGCGTGATCGTGTAAGTCGCGCCGCGCAGAGGGTGAGGGATGACGAATGGTCCCGTCGCCTGCTCCGGCAATGCCCTGACGCTGAGTCCGTCGTTGATGACGACTCGCGTTCGCGGCGCAAATGGAGAAACGCCGGGAGTGAAGTTGATGATGATCGCCTCTCCGAAGCCGGGGAAGCCGGACGTGATGCCGGGAACGATGCTGATGTTTGTCGGGTCAGGAGGCGCGGCATTCGGGTCAGCAAGAGTTCCGTTGATCGAGGCATCTTCGTTCTGCACAAGGTTCGAATAGCTCGCTGGATCGTATTTCTTTCCACGAAGAAAAACACCTGACTCGTTGATCTCCGGCGGATCGGTAATGCGGAAAAAGTCATCAACTCCTGCCGCAATCAGACGAACGCCGTCTCCGCGCTGAAGTCCGATCAGGCTCCGCGTCGCCTGACCTTCGAACATAAAGTGCGTCGCATTGATGATCTGTGTATCAAGACGCTGCGCAACGTTGCGATCCGGAATGCCGTCAAAGTTAAAGACGGCCTCCTTTGGCGTCGGGAAGCTACCGTCCGCGTTCCGCCGTTTCAGCGTTACAGAGGCGGGCGTGAAGCCGTTGTTCACGTCGAAGTATTTGATTGTGGCGACGTTGAACTGATCTACCTGCTCGACGTAGTACGTCTTGATCGTAGAGCGAACGAGGTTCGGTTCGGCACCGGAAAACGGCGCCTCATGCAGGACTGTAAATTCGTACCCGTCCGGAAACGGTTTGTCGATTCGAAGCTGGTACTTTCCGGCGTCCATGTCGAGAGTGCCCATGCACATCCCGGTCAGGGTGTCGAGATAGGATTGCGCCGTAGCGTCACGAACGATCGAGATTCCGCCGCGATACCTTTCGGGATGCGGGGAGTTCGTGGGCGCCGCACCCTGAAGCAAGGCCGTAGCATTGCTCATGGTGTCGTGAAAAGTCGCGCCCGCCGTGTTGTTCGCGATCCTTCCGACGCGGTAACGAGCGGCTGACGGATCGTTGATAACCGAGCGGTAGATGTTTCGCGCAGCCGTACCAGATGATCCGGTTCCGGGAGTTACCGTCGCCGAGCCTCCGGACACCAACATGAACGGAAGGGACGTCGGAGACTCGCCAGTCTCGATGCCGTTCGCATCTTCGGCGGTCCACGTGTAGTAGTAGGTTCCCGCTTCGATACCTATCCCGAAAGCCGCAGCGGCATCCGGCGCCGTCGCCGGGAGCTGAAGAAAGACGGGATCGTCGCAATCGGCGGCTGCCATCTGAAATCCGCCGGAAAGCGCGGAGTCGTCAACGGACGAAAAGGCCATTCCTTGATTGACGTTCGTGATGACTTCCCGAATGTGAAGCGCGAAGTTTTCCGTGTATTTAAAAGTCGAATCGGCGGGGTCGAAAACGAGCCGGTATCCCTCTCCGCGAAACTCAAACGAGGGAAGGTTCTGCTGCCCATCAGGATTGTTGAAGCGAATGACGGCCATCGCTAGGCCGGTGTGGATTTCTTCGGCAGCGGCGAGCGGGTCGAAGTCGGCGAGGCCGGTGACGCTGATGTCGGTTTGCGTTCCGTCGAATATCCAGCACTTCACGTTGCCGACAGAATCACCGCTGCCGGTTGACGATGCGTATAGCGTTCCGTTTGGATTGATCGCACTCCCCGAAGAGAGGATCATCGCTACCTTGTCCGCGTACGGCTGTGCGCTGCGGATCGGGCCGATGCAGATTCCTCCCATGAGATAGATCGTGGTTCCTTGGCTGAAAGAACCAGCGTAGAAGTAGGCAGGCGGCTCGATGAATGGCCCCATGTGCCACGGAATCTCACGCCCCATCGCCGTCTGATTCAGGGTGAGGGTGCGCGGATCGCGCGTGGTCTGTTGCGTAGGCGTTGCTAGCGGGCCAGTGACCGGAATCGTCGGCCTTGGATCAACGCCCTTGATCGGCCCCACAGCGCGCCCTCGCCCGCCAGTAGGCGACGTTGCGGGAGGTGGCGGCAGACGATTTAGCCGATTCGTAGCTGCCATTAGTTCTTCGCTCCGCTTCTAAATATAGTCAAGATTCAAAGTTTAGCATTGACAACGGCGGCAAGGTTCGACCTCGCACGATAACCTTCAAAGGATTCCATCCTGCCAATTGAATGACGCCTCCCAGCCACGCCGCACCATCCGCCTCTCCCTTCACCGTTACCACGGTCAGCATGCCTTGGTTGCCACCTTCTCCTTTCGATGGGGAAGCGGCCACGAGGCGATCGGGG